>OWJQ01000113.1_pt1 | contig 51736 bp, 51 predicted proteins | sample 1732711 | NCBI WGS metagenome assembly OWJQ01 (sample SAMN05065745, study PRJEB22554) | human gut metagenome | biome: ENVO:2100002; feature: ENVO:00000062; material: ENVO:00002003 | host: Homo sapiens | place: USA | reverse complement strand
GCGATCGTCGGCAGCGTCAGATGTGTATAAGAGACAGGGCCTGCGTTTCGCTATCCGTGAGGGTGGCCGTACCGTTGGTTCCGGCGTCGTCGGCAAGATCATTGAGTGATCTTGTCCTTGAACGTCAGTTCTAAGGCGAACTAAGCACTTATAAAGACCTTCCCATTCCGGAGAGTGGGAAGGTCTTTTTTGTTTGCATCCTCTGCCTTTCCAGACAGAGGATTTTTTGCGGCGCATAGCACAACTTTATGGTTTACAAAGATTGGTTGTCGTGGTATACTGGCGATGAAAGAACAAGCAGCACTGGAACTTGGTTTGGGCCGACGTGAGCTGTCGGACACACTGCCGAAGGAGCTGCTGGACAGGCAGAGGAGGTCAGCGACGATGGCGTTTGATTATAAGAAGGAATATAAGGCACTCTACCAACCACCTCGTGAGCCGCAGTTTGTCACCGTGCCAGCCATGACCTTTGCCGCAGTGCGAGGGCAGGGCGACCCCAACGACCCTACAGGCGAGTACAAAGCAGCCATCGAGCTGCTGTATGGTCTGCTCTACACCATCAAGATGAGCAAGAAGGGCAGTCACCGGGTGGACGGTTACTTTGACTTCGTAGTGCCTCCGCTGGAAGGGCTGTGGGAACAGACGGGGACCGGGAAGGAAAGCTTCCACTGGACATCCATGCTCCGCCTGCCGGAGTTCGTGACCCGGGAAGAGTTCGACTGGGCGGTCCGGGAAGCGACAGCCAAAAAGAAAAAGGATTTCTCCAAGGTCGAGTTCTTCACCTACGATGAGGGCCTCTGTGTCCAGTGTATGCACCTCGGCTCTTACGACGACGAGCCGGAGACGCTGGCCCGGATGAATGCTTTTGCGGCAGAGCAGGGCTATGCGGTGGACTTCTCTGAGACGCGCTTTCACCACGAGCTCTATCTCTCCGACCCCAACCGCACCGCGCCGGAAAAGCGGAAGACCATCCTGCGACACCCGCTCAAATCAAGCTTGTAATCCAGTCCCAAGGCCGCTATAATAGAAGAAAAAGCCGCTGTCTGGCGGCGGAAAACGAGGAATGGATATGAAGCTTCCCGAGAAGAAACAGCGCTGGGTCTATCATGCAGAGGCTCTGCCGCAGGCGGCAGGCGAGGGCGTCACCCGCCGGGTGCTGGCTTACACCGACGGCCTGATGTGTGTGGAGAACACCTTCGAAAAGGGGGCTGTGGGCGCACTGCATCACCACCCCCACACCCAGATCACCTATGTGGTGTCGGGTGCGTTCGATTTCACGGTGGATGGCGTGACCCACACGGTGCGGGCAGGGGACACCATCCTGAAGGAGGACGGCGTGGAGCACGGCTGCGTCTGCACCGAGGCCGGCATCCTGCTGGACATCTTCACCCCCATGCGGGAGGATTTTGTCTAAAATAAAATGAGCCGCAGCCCATCCCACCGGGGAAAGGCTGCGGCTCGTTTTTATGCACTGAAACTCAGGCGGCAGTGGAAGAAGCGGCCTCGGAGGAAGCAGCCTCAGAAGATGCGGCCTCGCTGGAAACCTCAGAAGCAGCCTCAGAAGATGCAGCCTCGCTTGCAGCCTCGGAGGAAGCGCTGTTCTCCTCAGCGACAGCGGAGGAAGCGGAGGTCTCGGACTGAGCAGAAGCAGCCTCAGAGGTAGAAGCAGCAGTAGAAGAAGAGCTGCCGCAGGCAGTCATGCTGACAGCCAGGACCAGAGCAGCAACGGTAACACAAACATTCTTGAGTTTCATATCGAAAATCTCCTTGCTTTTGAAAAAATAGTTTCGCGGAAGGCTGTACAGGTGAAACCTTTCCGCAAAAAGATATTCTAGTCCGTTTTCGAAAAAAATCAAGCCCTTTTTTGACAAAGATTCTATTTACCGAAGAGATTCTACACTTTTGTTATAACTTATCGCCAAAAGTCAAAGATTTTTGACGTGCAAAAATGAAACACTCCGGGCTTTTCCGGGAGAGAAAAACATGGTATAATGGAACCTATAAAAGAGAACGATGGCAGGTCTGGTTACAAAGCTGCAGAAATGAATCCCGCAAATCATGTGGACGATATTGAGGTGGAACGATATGGACATCAAAAAAGTTGCAGTTCTGGGAGCCGGTGCGGTCGGCTCTTATGTTATCTGGGGGCTTTCGGCCCGCAGGGACATTGAGCTTGGCGTGGTGGCCGATGGCCCGCGCGGCGAGCGTCTGGCAAAAGAAGGCTGTGCCATCAACGGCAAAATCTACCGTCCGGCGGTCTGGACGCCTCAGGAGGCGCATGACGCTGACCTTCTCATCGTCTGCCTGAAATACGGCGCATTGCCCGGCGCACTGGACAGCATCAAAGCCGTCACTGGCCCCCATACCACCATCATGAGCCTGATGAACGGCGTGGACAGCGAGGACATCATTGCCTCTGCCGTGGGTGGGGAGCATCTGCTTTACTCCCTCATCAAAGTGGCGTCTCACAAGGAGGCGGACGGGTTCCATTTTGACCCGGCGACCACCGTTGGCATCATCTTCGGCGAGAAGGAGCCGCCCTGCGACAGCCCCCGCGTCAAGGCCGTGGAGGCCCTGTTCGGCGGCACAGAGCTGCACTTCCGGGCCACCGACTGCATCCAGGAAGAGATGTGGAGCAAGTTCCGCCTCAACGTCTGCAACAACCTGCCCCAGGCCATCCTCGGCGCAGGCGTAGGCTGCTACCGTGACAGCGTCCATATGAAGGCCATCAGCGACGGCCTCCGCCGTGAGCTGGAAGCCATTGCCGCAGCTAAGGGCATCGATATGCAGAAGGTGGATGCCGTGTCCGGCAAGGGCTGCGCCGTCAAGCCCTCGGCCCGCTACTCGACGCTGCAAGACCTCGACGCCGGACGCCATACCGAAATCGATATGTTCTCGGGTACGCTCATCCGGATGGGCAAAGAGCTGGGCATCCCGACGCCCTACAATGAGTTTACTTATCACATGATAAAAGCACTGGAAGAAAAGAACGACGGTAAGTTCGATTATACCGGCCCGAATCAGGAAATGACATGGGCAAGATAACGGAGGAAATGCCGATGAATATTACGGTCTATCTGGGAGCCAATGAGGGCAGCGACCCGGCCCTGAAACAGGCGGTGGAGGAACTGGGCCGCTGGATCGGCGAGAGCGGGAACGCGCTGGTCTACGGCGGCTCCCGCAGCGGTCTGATGGGGCGTCTGGCCCACAGCGTTCTGACGGCGGGCGGCGAAGTGACCGGCGTCGAGCCCCAGTTCTTCATCGACTCCGAGGTGCAGTATGACGGCCTGACCAGGCTCATCGTCACGCAGGACATGACTGAGCGCAAGACCAGGATGATAGAGCTGGGCGACGCCTTTATCGCCTTCCCCGGCGGCACCGGCACGCTGGAAGAGATCGCCGAGGTGATGTCCAAGGTCTCGCTGGGCCATCTGGACGCGCCCTGCATCCTCTATGACCTCGACGGCTACTACGCCGGCCTGAAAGCTCTGCTGGCTCACATGGTCGAGATGGGGCTGTCCAGCCCCGAGCGGCAGAACGGCATTTATTTTGTAAAGAATCTGGACGAGATAAAGAGCATCCTGAAACGGGCATAAGAAAAGCGCTGGAAGCGGTGTAAAGGCTTCCAGCGCTTTTTATTATCTGCTTACATGGAGATGACGCCCAGCGCGTTTGCCACCGAGCTGATGAGGATGATGGCCGCGAAGATGGGGCAGAGGTACTTTATCATAAAGTTGAAGATGCGCTTGCGGCGGAAGGGCTTGCCTTCCAGCGTGACCTCTTCCTCGATTTTCTCTACACCGATGACCCGGGACACCAGCAGGCAGGTGGTGATGGCTGCAATGGGCATCATGACGGAGTTGGTGAGGAAATCGAAGAAGTCGAGGAACTGCATCCCAAAGACCGTGAACCGGGCCAGAGGGCCGTAGCCCAGAGCCGACAGACTGCCCAGCACCAGCATGATGATACCGATGAGGACGGTGGCCTGCTTACGCTCCCAGCCCAGCTCGTCCTCGAAGGTGGAGACGGCGCTTTCCGTCAGGGCGATGGAGCTGGTGACGGCGGCAAAGAGCACCAGCGTGAAGAAGAGGATGCCCACCACGGTGCCGAGACCCATGCTCTCAAAGACCTTCGGGATGGTGATGAACATGAGGGCCGGGCCGGCCTGCAGGGTGTCCGGGTCGCCGCCCGAGAAGGAGAAGACCGCAGGAATGATCATCAGGCCCGCCATGATGGCAATGGCCGTGTCGAAGATCTCCACGTTCTCGGTGGACTCCTCGATGGAGACATCCTTCTTCATGTAGGAGCCGAAGGTGACGAGGATGCCCATTGCGATGGAGAGGGAGTAGAACATCTGCCCCATGGCGGTCACGACGGTCATCCAGGAGAAGTTGGAGAGATTCGGCACGAGGAAATACTTTACGCCCTCCAGCGCACCCGGGCGGGTGACGGAGTAGCCCGCGATGATGACGGACAGCACCACGAGAATGGGCATCATCACCTTGGAAACCCGCTCCACGCCGTTGCGCACGCCTGCAAAGATGATGGCGAGGGTAAAGATGGTAAAGATGACAAAGCATATCTCCGCCGAAGCGCCGCTGGAAATGAAGGCCGAGAAGTAGCCGTCTGTGGCCAGCTCACTGCCGTGGCCGCTGACGTAGTCGGCCAGATACCGGATGACCCAGCCGCCGATGACCGAGTAATAAGGCACGATAAGGATGGGGATGATGGCGTTTATCCAGCCGCCGAAGGAGCGCCCGCCCTTGCGGACGGCGGCGAATGCGCCCACCGGGCTTTTCCTGGTCATCCGGCCCAGCGCCGTCTCGGCCACGATCATGGTGTAGCCGAAGGTGAAGGCGAGGATGATGTAGATGAGCAGGAAAATGCCGCCGCCGTACTTTGCTGCGAGATAGGGGAAACGCCAGATATTGCCGAGGCCTACCGAAGCGCCTGCCGCCGAGAGGACAAAGCCGATCTTGCCCGAAAAGGCGCTTCGCTTGTGCTGATTTTGGTTCATTAGATTCTCCTCTTTTCACAAATTTGAATAAGTCCAGTGTAACACTGCCACAGGTGGGATTCAACAGATTTTCCGATAAAAACCGCGAAATGCATCGAAAGAATCGAACGGCAGCATTAAAAAATAAGCACAGAGGCCCAGAGACCTCTGCGCTTGAAGATGCGGATTCAGTCCACTACCGGCACATCCAGCCCGAATTCCAGCGGGCGGAAACGGGGGCAGACGTTCTCCGTGATGCAGATGACCGACGCGGCCAGGCGGCTGCCGATCTCACAGGACTGGGCCAGATTCTTGCCGTAGGTCAGGCCGATGACCGTGCCGGCAAAGAAGGCATCGCCTGCGCCGGTGGTGTCGATGACGTCCACCTTCTTGGCGGGTACGACGCCGCACTCGCCGGTGTGCTTGGCGTACACGGCACCCTGACCGCCCATGGTCACCACCATGCTGGTCATGTTGGCGCTGTGGACGTTCCGGGCCAGTACCTGAGCCATCTGGCTGGGGGCGAGATGCTCGTAGTCGTCCGAGAAGAGCAGACCGGCCTCCTGCTGGTTGCAGACGAAGCAGTCGATCTGCTGCAGATAGTCGCGGCGCTCCATGGCGATGCTCATGTTGGAGACTGCGGCAAAGACCTTCTTGTTGTATTTCCTGGCATAGCGGAGCACCTGCTTGACCGTGTCTTTCTCCAGATCCAGCTCGATGGCGATGGCGTCGCAGTCCTTGAAGATCTCGTCGCCCTTCTCCTCCAGCAGGGTGGTCAGCGGGGTGGTGTCAGGGCGCTTGGAGATGGCAGCGTGGACGTCGCCGTCGTTGTCAAAGATGGCCAGCCATGTCCCCATGCCATCGGGGACCTTCTGGATGTACCTGGTGTTGACCTTGTGGTTGTCCAGTTTATTGATGACGTCCTGGCCCATGCCGGTGTCGTCCACCAGACCCACGAAGGTGGGGCGCAATTCCACATTGGCGATGTCCTCCGCCACGTTCCGGCTCACACCGCCATGCACCTGTTCAATGCGGCCGGCGTTCCGTCCGCCGGGGATGTAGGTGGAGAGGGGATAGCCCTTGATGTCTACGAAAACTGCGCCGATGACTACGATTCCCATATTTGAAATTCCTTTCCTGAATAAGAACTCTCTTTGACTTCTATCCTATTTACGCTTCTTCTGCCTTTTGCGCCCGAATATCGTCGCCCATAAAGAGGAAGGGGACAAAAGAGGAGAGGCGGCTGGAGATTTTTTCGGTGTAGAGCTTTTCCAGCAGAGCGCCGTCGGTGATGTTGGTGGTGACGATGGTGGGCAGTTTCGCGCCCAGACGGTTGTTCAGCAGGCTGTAAAGGGTGCTGATGAGGAAGCTGGAGTTGAACTCGGAACCCAGGTCGTCGAGGATGAGCAGGTCAGCCCCGGCGGCGGTGCGCAGGAGCATCTCTTCCTCCCCGGCGGGGTCGGAGCCGAAGTGCAGGGCCTCGAGCTTCGAGAAGAAGTCGGGGCTGGACACATAGATGACGTCGAAGCCCTTTTCCAGCACCTTTCCGGCAATGGCCAGAGCGGCATGGGTCTTGCCCAGACCGGCGTTGCCGAGGAGCATCAGGCTCTCGCTGGTGGTATCGAATTCGTCGGCGTAGCCGCGCAGGTCGTCCAGAAGGGTGGACATATAACTCCGTATCGGCTCGCCGAGGGAGGCGTCCATCCGGGCGGGGTAGTAGCGCAGCTCCATGGTATCGAAGCTGGAAATGGAGAGGCTGGACAGAGCCTCGATCTCCGACCGGCGGAGCTGCTGCATCACCTTGTGGACGCAGCTGCAGGTGCGTCCGTCCACAATGCCGGTGTCTTCGCAGAGCCTGCAGGTGAAGTGCGGCTCCAGTGCGTCGGCGGGACGGCCGCTGGAGGCCAGCAGGTCGGCCAGCTTTTTGCGGGCATCGGTGAGGGCCGCAGCGGCATCGGTGCGGTCCTTGCCCGCCGCACCGGCCAGTGCGCAGCGGATGCCCCGCACCCGCACCTCTTCTTCGGCGTGGCGCAGCCCGGGGACAGCAGCCTCGGCCTCAGCGCGGGCGTCCTCCGCCTTGGCCCGTGCGGTCTGACGACGGCGGGCGACGGTGCGCAAGGCTTCCTGATACAGTTCGTTTTTGGTACGCATAGTGTCTCCTTATGCCGGGGGTCACTCGGACTTTTTCTTGAGGGTGCGGCGGCGGGCAGCGTTCTTGAGGAAGTCGTTGCCGCTGGGGGTCTCGCGGTCTACCCGGATGTTCCGGCTGGCGCCGGCGGCGGCCACCGGAGTGCGCACATCGTGGATATTGCGCAGACCCTTGGCGTTCCAGGTCTTGAGGATGCTGTTCCAGTACCACAGGTCACGCTTCGGCCCGGCCTGCACAGCGGCCTCCTGCACCATGGCGTCATCGTAGCCGTAGACCTCATACCACCGGGCGATGGCTTTCCGCCCGCCGAGGGTAAGCTCGCTGTCCGGGATGCCCAGCAGGGAAGCAACATACTGTTCCCGGGTCTGGCGGAGGGCCAGCAGCTTGAGGTGGGCGTCGGCCTGTTCGCCGGTCTCCACGCCCTCGGCCCGCCAGACTTTCAGCTCGTGGAGGACGGCGGCCATCGTTCGCTTGCCCCGGCTGGCCACATAGGCCACGCAGAGCATGACGGTCTCGGGGGCAAAGCCCTCCTGTACGTAGAGGTTGACCAGCTTTTCCATCTCGCTGTGAGTCAGCGGGCGGGCAAAGCCGGTCTGAGCGCAGTCGATGAGGCTCGAGATCATGGGGTCGGTGCGGCTTGCGGCGGCGATCTCCGCCCAGGTCATGGGGGCAGGAGCGGAGGGCTCTGCTCCCGGCGCGGCGTTCTCGTCGTAGCGCTCGAGAAGCCCCGCACCGGCCCAGAAGGAGAGGGCGCTTTCGGCAGAGATGCGGCTGCGCAGTTTAAGGTCGGCACAAATTTTTTCGGGGTCGGTGACGCCGGTAGCCAGCACATACAGCGCTACCCGGACGTTGTATTCCTCGGCGATGCCCAGCTTGGAAAAGATGAGCTGCGGCACCGGGATGGTGTCGCCCTTGAGCTCTTTGAGACGGTATATCATTTGCTTTCCCCGCTTTCTGCGTCCTCGTCCTTCGGCAGCGGTGACCAGGGCTCACAGTCCAGGATGGAGGGCCGCTGCTTCCAGAGCGCCAGGTCAGTGCTGTAGGCAGAGGACAGATACTCTGCCGCTGCGGCCCGGCCCTCGTCCGTCAGCGGAAAGACCATCTGTCGGCGCAGGGCGGGGTCGGTGCGGTCCAGCGCCCAGGGGTCGGGCCAGATGTCCACCGTGAGGATGGCTTCCTCTTTCTGTGCGCCCTCGCCGCCGTCCGGGTCAGGCACGCTGCGCTTGCCGGGCGAGAGCAGATAGCGCATCCCGTCTTCGTTGCCGCTGTATTGATTCTTGCACTTGAAATAGTGCAGAAGGGGTACAAAAATCATGACGTCCCTCTCAGTTTTAGACTTGCTGAAATGATAAAAGCGCCAATTCTTGACGAATCAGCGCTCTTTTTGTGGAGCAGGATACGGGACTCGAACCCGCCGCCTACTGCTTGGGAAGCAGTCGCTCTACCGGATGAGCTAACCCTGCGTTTACTCATTTATTGTAGCAAAGGACAGGGGTTTTGTCAACCGCTTTTTGGCTCGATTTTGGTCGGTAGCAATTCAACTTTTTAATGCAACAGCAACAGCGTTGAATTGCATATCGCAAATATGCTGTTTCGATAGGCACTATTTTTGAAAAATGCGATAAACAAAAAGACCACCGTTCTGCCCGCAGGAAATAAGGGCAGGACGGTGGTCTTTTGAACGGACTGTGACTTACAGCTCAGCCAGAGCGCGCTTGAGGTTCTGTGCGATCTGGTCAGGGCAGCTGGTGGGGCGGGGGCCGCAGGTGGTGCCTTCCATGCGGGCGATGGCGTCCTCAGCCTTCATGCCCTTGAGCAGGCGGCTGATGCCCTTCAGGTTGCCGTTGCAGCCACCGATGACCTCGATGGACTCGATGGTGTGGTCATCGTTCAGCACGATGTGGGTCTCCTTGGAGCAGGTACCCTTGTTGGGGTAGCTGAAAGACTTGCTCATATTCAAACTTCCTCTCTTTATATCCGACTGACAGGCGAGCGGACTCGCGCAGTATCTTTATTATATCCTTGTCAGACGAGGAAGTCAATGTGACCCGGTCACAGAGCGCCGCCCCGACGCTTGCGGGCCAGTGCCTCGATGCGCGCGATCTGGTCGTCCTCGGTGACGCAGGCACCCACCGGGTGGGGTTTGCCGTGGTTCGCACCGTGGAAGTCGCTGCCGCCGGTGACGATGAGGTCATGCTTCTTGCAGAGCTCAGCGCACTCGGCCATATCCTCGGGGCTGTTGCGGGGGTGATGCACCTCGATGCCGTCGATGGCCCCTTCAGCCACCAGCTCCCGCAGCAGAGGCATACTCTTGTACACCGTCGGGTGGGCGAACACCACCACGGCCCCAGCGGCCTTTGCCGTGGCCAGCACCTCCCGCACCGGAGGGTAAGTGGGGGAGTGGAGGCACTTGCCCCGCGGCTCCCAGCCGAACAACTCGTGATAAAGCCCGGTGTAGATGCCGTCGCACAGGCCCAGCTGCTGCAGCGCCTGCATGATGCCGCTCTTGAAGAGGACGCCGCTGTCCTGCGCATATTCCAGCGCCTGCTCGGTGCGGAACTGGGGGTACAGCGCTTCGATCTCCCGGCAGCTCTGCAGAGCGCACTCGTTGCGGCGCTGGCGCATGATGTCGCAGTGCCGGCGCAGGGCAGGGCAGCCGAGGTCGGGCCAGAAGGTCAGCAGGTGGACGCGGTGGCTGCGCTCGAAGTCGTAGCCGGTGAGCTCGGCGGCGGGGATGAGCCGCACGCCGTCCTGCACCGGGTGGTCGTAGGCGTACTGGGCGCTGAGTGTGGTATCGTGGTCAGAAAGGGCCAGAGCGCTCAGCCCCAGCCGCGCTGCCATCAGGGGCAGGCGGTGGATGGGAACAGAGCCGTCAGAACAGGTGGAATGAGTATGAAGGTCGCCAGCCATAAGTTACTTTCCCTCGATTTTTATAGATTTCTGCGCCTAGTGTACCACAAAAATCATCGGGGAACAAGGGAGCCTTACACGGCTTTGCCGCCCACCGTGAGCATGGAAGAACGGATGTGGTGGGTGAGAACGACTTCGGTATCCTCGCCGCCCATGGCCAGCAGTTCGTCCACCGAGAGGGTGGTGGAGCAGAGGATGGTCTGGAAGGTGATGGTGTCGATGGCCTCAGCCCGCAGCTGACGCAGGGTGGCCAGCGAGGCCCGGAGGGAGGCCGTGAACCGCCCGACGCGGAGGGAGAGGACGTTGTTGCCCCGGATGCTCGTGTAGGAGATGCGCTGGCCGTCCTTGTCGGTGACGACGAGGCCCGGGAAGACCGACTCCTGCACAGAGACGTCCGCAGAGCCGCCGCCGGAAGAGGAGGGAACCGCAGGGACAGGGTAGCCGGGGTCGGTGGGAAGGGTGGTGTCATTGCCCTCAGAGTCGTAACGGGTGATGGAGCCGTCGAGGCCGGTGAAGACCTGCTCGCCGTTCATGTCGCCGATGGCGGCATTGCCCTCGCCCGCCTTGGCAACGATGGTCACTTTGCCCTCAAGGGTGATGTCTGCCTTGGCGTCGCCCGCGCCGCTGCCGATGCCTGCGCCGCCGGGAATTTTTTCCTCAGTTTCTTCGTTTATGCTGGATTCACCGCCGGTCGCGTTCACAGTGGGCGCGCCGCTCTCATTGCTCTTGATGGTAATTTTGTTACCAGTGCCATCGTCGTCATCTTCAGCGTCATAACCGCCGCCAATACCAGCAGAACCTACGCCGCCGGTGGCGTTGACTGTGGCGTTTCCTTCGATAGTTATGTCTGCTAGACCACCGACGCCGCCGCCAATACCTGCGCCTACTTCGCCGCCGGTCGCAGTTACAGTAGAGTCATCTTTGATAGCCACAGTTCCAGAAGCGCCGAAGCCGCCGCCGATACCAGAACCGGCATAGCCGCCTTGAGCATTTTCGATTTTCGCATTGCCGGAGATGGTTACGTCACCATTTCCGCCGCCACCGCCGCCGATACCTGCGCCAAAAGTGCCTCCGGTGGCGTTTTTGATGACAGCATCACCGGTTATCTTGATGGTTGCATCTCCATAATAACCGCCGCCAATACCAGCAGAAGTGTAACCGCCGGTCGCTTCAATCGTGCCGCCGCTTATTTCAATGTCCGCGTTACCGGCATTACTGCCCATGTTTCCCTGGCCGCCGCCGATACCGGCTCCATCTCCACTAATAGCAGTAATCGTGCCGCCAGTGATGGTGACTTGACCGGCTTTTGCACTACCACCGCCAATACCAGCACCAAAGTATCCACCCGTTGCGGTCAAACTGCCAGCGTTATCGTTGTCGTCCTGAATGGTCAGCTTGCCGCTGGTCACATTTCCTTCGCTGTCTACGGTCTGATTGTGCTCAAGACCGGCGTGTCTGTCGCCGCCTTGCAGCTCGTTGTCGCCATCCAGCTCAATGGTGATGTCACCTTTGCCGGTAACACTCACAGCGGCTTCGCTCCGGCTGCTGGCGTCAATATTCACATCCTTGAGCGTGACCTCAACCTTATCGTCCTTATCTTTGGCGTCGATGGTCACGGTGTGGGAAGAAGCGCCCTCCTCACGATTTGTGATGATGGTGTCAGGGTCATTTTCGGTGGTATTCTCGTTCTGGGTGACATTGTTGCCGCTCTCGCCCGCCGAAATCGTAATGTCACCATCTTCGATGTACCATGTCCCTGCAAAGGCCGGGGCGGTAAGGGTGGTGAGCATTGCGGCGGTCAGGACAAGCGCCGCTGCCCGCTGAGAGGCCGGACGGGGCGAATCGATACCCCCCCCCGTACTGAGAGGCCGACCCAGAACACGCATGGCAAGCTTACGATAAGAGAGCATACAAAAACCTCCTTTGGATGTTGAAAAAATATGGACTTTCGATTGATACAATTATAGCACTTCTGGGGAAGTAAGCAAGCAAACCTGCGTGAAATGCTGCTTTTTGCGCGTGAATGACAAAAAAACTATGAAAAACGCCGGGTTTTGCTTTTCTGCACAAGGCATGGTATACTGAAAAAGAAAAACCCGCCGACCCGGCGGGAAAAAGGAGAAACGGAAACATGAAAACGAAATTTGGCATCGTGGGCTGTGGTTTCCTCGGCAATATCGTGGCCGATGCGTGGAAGAAGGGCCTGCTGGAAGACTACGAGCTGGTGGGTGTCACCAGCCGCACCTTCGCTTCGGCAGAGAAGACGGCGGCAAGCGTGGGTTGTGCGGCCTGCGCGGACGTGGATGCTCTGCTGGCGCTGGAGCCGGGGTACATCGTGGAAGCTGCTTCGGTGGAAGCGGTGCGCGCAATGGCCGTTCCGGTGCTGCGCCGGGGCGTGAACCTCGTGGTGCTGTCCATCGGTGCATTCGCCGACCTCGCGTTTTATGAAGAGGTCAAGCAGGCGGCCCGGGAGGGCGGCGCAAAGGTGCATCTGGCCAGCGGCGCCATCGGCGGCTTCGACGTGCTGCAGACCGTCACCCTCATGGCTGAGGCCCTGAAGCTGGACGAGAAGGCCGGCATCGAGACTCACACCGGTGCGAAGGGCTTCCGCAACACCCCCGTCTGGGCCGACCATCTGCTGACCGACACCGAGAAGACTACCGTCTTCACCGGCAGCGCCAAGGAAGCCATCGCAACCTTCCCGCGCCGGGTCAACGTCGCTGTGGCCACCTCGCTGGCCACCACCGGCCCCGACATCACCGGCGTGACCATGCACTCCGTACCCGATTGGGTGGGCGACGACCACTGCATCACTGCCGAGATCGAGGGCGTGAAGGCCGTGGTGGACATCTGCTCGTCCACCAGCGCCATCGCCGGTTGGAGCGCCGTGGCTCTTCTGCGCAACCTCGCCTCGCCGGTCTGCTTCTATTAAAAAGGAGGGAGTCTTATGTTCAAGAAACTGGTGGCTATCGAGCCGGTCAGCCTCATCCCCACAGCAGAGAAAGCGCTGCATCAGTACGCCGAACAGGTCGAGCTTTACCGCGATATTCCCGCCGACGACGAAGAGATCGTTCGCCGCATCGGAGACGCCGACGCGGCGCTGTTGAGCTATACCTCCCGCATGGGCAAAAACGTCATCGAGCGCTGCCCGAACCTGCGCTACATCGGGATGTGCTGCAGCCTCTACTCGGAGGAAAGCGCCAATGTGGACATCGCCTTTGCCCGGGAAAAGGGCATCAAGGTGCTGGGCATCCGGGACTACGGCGACCGCGGCGTGGTGGAGTACGTCCTCCACGAGCTGACCGGCCTGCTCCACGGCTTCGGGATGCCGATGCTCCACGACGAGCCCGTGGAAATTTACGGCCTCAAGGTGGGTATCGTGGGTCTGGGCGTTTCGGGCCGGATGATCGCCGATGCACTGACCTTCCTCGGCGCGGACATCTCCTACTACAGCCGCAGCCATAAGCCCGACGCCGAGGCCGCAGGCATGAAGTATAAGCCGTTGGACGCTCTGCTCCGGGAGAGCGAAGTGGTCTTTACCTGTTTGAACAAGAATGTTCTGCTCTTGGGCGAGCCGGAGTTTGAGGCGCTGGGGGAGGGGAAAGTCCTTTTCAATACCTCCATCGGCCCCGGCTTTGACTCCGCCGCGCTGGAAAAGTGGCTGGATAAGCCCGGCACCCACTTCTTCTGTGATACCTACGCCGCCGCAGGCCCCGTCAGCGAGGGCTTCTTCCAGCGGCCCAATGTCCACAGCCCGGGTGTCTCGGCAGGCCGCACCAAGCAGGCTTTCGTTCTACTGAGCAAGAAGGTGCTGGCAAACATCGAGACGGCGCTGGGAGAATAAGCTATAACTTTTGAAAAGCCGCTGCATGGGAGACTGTGCGGCGGCAGACGACAACCCCATGAAGCTCATGAGTATTGCCATGAAGCCCCTGTGCTCTCCGCCGTTCCCGCTGGACTACATCGAGGAAATGACTGCCTTGATGGGCGGCGATGGACGGATGCGGTAAGCCGCAGCCAAAAACGAAAAGGTCGCTGTGCCGGAGAAGTGCTCTGCGGCACAGATGGAAAGCTGGAAGAAACTGTGCCGGAGAAGGTATGAAAAAGTACAAAGATAGGGGAGAGTGCTTCGATGGACTATATCAGAGTTACCAAAGAAAACATCGACAGGGAACACATCTGTTGTGCCATGTCCGGCAAACAGAGCCTTGCCAAGAAAGAATGGCTCAAGCAGCGCTTTGAGGAGGGACTTGTTTTTTACCGCAGTGCAGAGCGCGGCAAATGCTTTATCGAGTACATCCCGGCAGAAAACGCATGGGTACCCATTGATGCAGCAGGCTGGCTTTATATCAACTGTCTGTGGGTCTCCGGTTCCTTGAAAGGTCACGGCTATTCCAGCGATCTGCTGGAAGAATGCCTTCGGGATGCCAAGGCGCAGGGCAAAAACGGCGTTTGCATTCTGTGTGCAGAGGGACGCAAACGGGAGTTTCTCGCTGACCCCAAGTTTTTGACCCATAAGGGCTTCAAGGTCTCAGACATCTCCGATTGCGGCATCAACCTCATGTGCCTGCCCCTTGCAGAGAATGCCCCGCCGCCAAAATTCAAGGACTGTGCCAAGCATCCTAAGGTGGAGGAAAACGGCTTTGTCCTCTACTATACCGACCAGTGCCCCTACACCTGTTATTGGGTGCCAAAGGTGCAGGAGGTCGCAAAGGAACATGGGATCCCGTTCAAAGCCGTTCACATCACCGAAAAAGAGACGGCCCAGAATGTGCCTGCACCTGTCACAACATACGCATTGTTCCGGGATGGGAAGTTTGTGACCCAGAGCATCCAGTCGGACAAGAAATTTTTGAAATTGGCGGCAGAATAATTGAATCAGGCCAGACGCCAGACGCTCAGACGCAGTGCAGCCCATAGAATTGGGGTGCGCTGCGTTTTTTGGAGGATTTTATATGGAAGAAATTGTTGTATATGTTCACGGAAAGGGCGGTTCGGCACAAGAGGCCGAGCATTATAAAGCTCTATTCCCTAATTGTGAAGTAATTGGTTTCGACTACCACGCACAATCTCCATGGGAAGCCACGGAGGAATTTTCCGGATTTTTTACGGCAGTGCGGAAACGCTGCGGGAAGCTCACACTGGTGGCAAATAGCATTGGTGCGTTTTTATCTTTGTCCTCGTTGAATGAGAAATTGGTGGATACCGCTTATTTTATTTCTCCAGTAGTTGATATGGAGCAACTGATTTGCAACATGATGCAATGGGCTGACGTCTCCGAAGCAGAACTTGCAGAGAAACTGGAAATTCCCACAACATTTGGAGAAACACTGTCGTGGAAATATCTCTGCTATGTCCGAGAGCATCCGGTTTCATGGAAAATCCCTACCCGCATTTTGTATGGGGAAAAGGATGCTCTGACCTCCATGGAAACCATAAAAGCCTTTGCGGAAAAGAACAACGCAGAGCTGACCGTTATGCCGGGCGGAGAGCATTGGTTTCATACGAAAGAGCAGATGCAATTTTTAGATAACTGGATAAAGAATAGGAGACCCTGCAATGAAACAGAAAATAAGGACGGCTTCGATTCTCCTGCTTATAGTTCTGGGAACCGGGCTGGTGCTGATGGCTTGAGGCACCAAAAGTCTTGCTGACAGCAGCACAGGAGGCTCGGATCCTTACGGACTGAATGTTGAAAGCATGACAGGAACAGACAACTGCCAGATGAAACTGCAGGAGAGTGAAGTACTGCTATCCGTGCCCATCTACCGGTGGCTGCGAAAGCAAGGCGTTGCCCGTTTTTCGGCTTTGTAATGGCAGCATTATAGGAGCTCCGATGTGCGATATTGCGCCAGCTTCCCATTATGGGAGGCTGGTATTTTTGCGCTTTTGCTGTATCAACCTACGATGGTGCAGAAATTTCCACTCAAAAGGGGCATAAAAGCGATGCGCTTGCCCTGCTTGCTACAATGGTGTTGGTTCTGAGAAGTTCACAGCCAGTGAGCTATACAGATGCCCAAACCTAAGCTACAATGAAGATGTGCTGAGAGAACGATGCATTGCTTGAGCTGAACGCTCGTACGCGCAAACTGTTCTCCGCCATCTCCATTGCAGCGTTCGATTGACGCAGGTTGAGTTATCGGCAGATAGAAATGTTGCCGTACATTCGTGTCACAAAGCAAGCGGGCTTTTTTGTTTCCGTTGTCAATGCAATGCTGATTCACAATTTGATATTGACAATATCATTTCGTAAGAGATCAGCTTACTGTTTGTGTTGTAGTTGGTTCATTGCAGTTTCAGCTTACAACAAAAAATGAGATAGACAACCCCTCTCAGGGAAGTCTATCTCATTTTTTTCGTTGGGGCTATTTTGCTTGTTTCCGGTGAAAGCTGCGGCGCGGAAATGTTCCATTCAGCGGCCCTTCTTGGGGCCGCTTTCGTCCGGGGCGCTGCCGCTGCCGGAATTCAGGATCGCCACGAACTGCTGCAGCTGCTTGAGGGAGCTGACACCCAGTTTGTCGTAGATGTTCTTGTTGTGGAAGCGCAGGGTGCTGTCCTTGATGTCCAGTTGCTGCGCGATCTCCCGGGTGCGCAGCCCGGCGGCGTAGCCGTCAAAAATGCGGCGTTCGGTCTTGGTCAGGGTGGGGATGCCCGCCACAAAGGTCTGGAAGGCATCGGGCACCGACTCGTTGCGGCACACATCCGCCAGCCGGGACAGCTCAGTCTGCATCTGCTGGCGTTCCAGCTGCAGCTCGTCCATCCGCCGCCGGGACTCCCGCCGGTCTTCCTCGAACTGCCGGAACGCCGGCGAGAGGATGTACCGGTGGAAGTTCATGCAGCAAAACACCACGAAAAAGGCGATGAACAGGCCGATGAGCAGCATCTGCAGATTGCCGGAAAAGACCAGTCTCCGGTAGTCTGCTATGGGGATGCACACCGCCAGCCGGTAGGACTGGCTCTCGCTCAGGCGGCACAGCTGGGAGATGCCCGCATAGTCGCTGTCGAGGCCGGTCAACTGGGTCAGCCCGCCGCCCATGCTGTGCAGCGCCAGCGTGTTCCGGGGGGCATGGTAGTAGCCGCCGGTGGTGCCGCTGCTGAGGGCGGCATCGGCAGCAAGGTCGTCCCCCGCCGGGGCCAGCAGACAGCTCAGCCGGTCAAAGCCGGTGGGCTGGGCAAAGTTCTGCTTGAAATAGCTCTCGCTGATCTCAAAGCCGCACAGCCCGTACACCGTGCCGTCCTGCCCCCGCAGGGGCAGCAAAAACAGCTGCACGTTCTCGCAGGTGCCGGGCAGCTCGAACCGCTCGGTCAGCGTGTAAGACTGGTACAGCGGGGCGCTGCCGGGGGTCATCCAGCGGTCGTAGTCCGGGAACTGGTCGGTCTGGAACTCCATGCGCCACTTGCGGTGGGGCATTACGCTGTGGGCCTTGCCCACCTCCGCACTGCCCCGGTACAGCAGCAGGGGCACGGTGGGGGTGTCGGCACCGCTTTTCTGCACATACAGCCCGGCGCGGGAATGCTCTGCTCCCTCCATGCGGGTGTTGACGGTGGCATCCAGCAGCACAAAAGCGCCGGAACAGCCGGTCTGGCGCAGACGGCGGCACAGCGGCTCGATCATTTTCTCCTCCAGCGCGTTCAGCACCTCGGGGGAGTCGTTCAGCTGGGCAAAGGACATCTGCCGCAGGGCAAGCTCCTTGTCCACCTCTGCGCTCATGTCCTCGGACAGGTTCACGCCCATGACCGCCAGCTGGTCAAAATAGCGCTCCATATCGTTCTGGAACACCGAAAACTGGATCTGCAGACTGCGGCTGATGTCCTTTTTGGTGTTGTGCAGGCTGGCAAACAGGAACAGTGCCGCACCAAAGGTCAACACCAGCAGCACCACCAGCAGCAGGCAGGCCCACAGCAGCCGGCTGCTCATGGGGCTCTGGCGGATCTTTTCACGGTGCCGGTCAACAAAGTGCATCAAAGTCCCTCCTTTCCGGCTGAGCGGCAGGCTCAGGCATTGTCACACAGCAGCTGCCATGTTTCCTCGGCAAGGGCTTCCAGCGTTTCGCCGCCCGCAAGGCGCTGGGGGTAGTCCTTCTGGCGCTGGCGCAGGCTGTCGTACAAGGTTTTGGCCTTGGCGTGGTATCCCACGATGCCCGGTTCGGACAGGGGGGTGTTCTGGATGCGCATTTCGTTGTAGACGTCGTACAGCCGCTGATAGCTCTGCTGCTCAAAGGGATAGTCCGCAATGGCGTCAAAGGCGGCGCTGGACACCGGCATGTAGCCGGTATCGGCGGCAAATTCCAGATTGCGCTGCTGTTCGGTGAGCCAGCGCAGGAACACGGCAGCGGCTTCGGCTTTCTGGTCGGTGGTCTTGAAGGCGCACAGACCCACACCGGCCTGGGGCATCAGGGGCGTGGCGGTGCCTGCGGCGTGGGGCAGGGGAGCCAGCAGCAGGTCGGTGGGCTCGGTGGTGTTGTCCGGGTAGGTGACGAAATCATTGTAATAAAGGATGGCCGCAGAGCTGCCAAGGCCCGCCAGCGTCTCGCCGGTCATCACCTGCGTGTTGGAGTACAGGTCCGAGATCAGAATATCGCCCTGCACCAGCGCCCGGGCAAACTCCATCCACGAAGCGCGGAAGGTCTCGTTGGTCAGATCGTACCAGCTGCCCTTGTACAGCTCGCCGCTGCCCTGCTCCAGCGCGTTCAGCTCCACCAGACGCAGGGGGTAATCCAGCGCGCAGAAGGGCTTGCCCTGCGACCACTGCCGGTAGGCACCCGCCATTTCAAAAAAGCCGTCCCATGTGGCAAGGGTGGAAAGCTGCGCCCCGGTGTCCACCGCAAACCGGGCGTACTGGGAGCCGTTCAAAAAGATGAGCTGGGTGGATTTGGACACCGGGAACACCACCTGCTTCCCGTCAATGATGCCGTCCTGCACAAAGCCGGGCACATAGGCCGCCATGTCCTCGGCGGTGAACCAGTCATTCCAGTCCACAAGGTTCTCAATGCCCAGAGCGCTGGCGTCCGCGGAATGGGCCGAGAACAGGTCCGGCAGGTCCAGCGCGCCGGGCTTGCCGGCCTTGGCGTCCTGCAGCTGGCCGCCGATGGCGGCACTGTTGGTCATGTTGGTCACGTTGAGCAGGATGCCCTTCTCCCTGCCCACCGTGTCGTTGAACTCGGTCAGCAGGCGGTTCATGGGCGAGTCTGCCTGTTCGCCGTACACATGCCAGATGCTGAGCATGGTGGGGTCCTTGGGCGAGAGCAGGGTCTTGCTGCCGCCGCAGCCCGCAAGCGCCAGACCGGGGACGAGCGCCGCAAGCTTCAAAAACGTCCTTCGTTCCATTTTTCATGATTCCTTTCCACACATTGCAGCCAGAGGGGGAAAACCGGCACAGGCAGGGCTGCAGCTGCCTGTTTTGGTGGGAAACAGCCCAAAATCCCCCCAATTTTGGGCTGTTTGGGGGGATTTTTTGAGGGGGAAGCCCCAAAACCCCAAAAATTTTTTTGGAATTGCCCCCCCAAAAACGGCTTTTCTGAGGGGGCAATTTTTTCCCGGGTATGGTACAGTACAACCAGAAAAAGTCCTGCGCCGGTGCAGAAAGCCTGTCGCTGTGTACAAAACGCGTCAACAGGCATCTGCGGATTCTATCCATAAGGATAGCATAAGATGGCCCGGACCGCAAGTACCGAGAACCCCCGCCCCACAAAGCCCCCCGGAAAAAACAGGGGGGACCAACAGAAAGGAGCACCCCATGAAAAAGATGAACAGACGCGAATTCCTCACCCTTACCGGCGCAGCCGTTGTGGCGTTCTCGCTGGCAGGCTGCGGCGGCGGGTCCTCCGCCCCCGCAGTGCCCACCGGTAAGGAAGCCGAACTGGTGACAGCCATCAACAAGGTCTGGAAGGAAAAGTTTGTTGCAGGTCAGGTTGACCATGAGCAGCTGACCCTCAATCAGGATGCGGTGGATGCCATAAGGTGCTACGGACGTGTTTTTGAAGAGGTCAACGAGACACCGCATAAGCTGACATCCAGTGACTTTGGGATTGTTTTAAGGGAAAGCGGTGGGCTTGCGGAGAAACTGAAAAAGTATGGCGGCGAGGACAGTTTGGCAGGAGCTGCCGGCATCTCCGAACCGTCTACCGAGAAGGTGGTGGCTCTGGAAGATGAGTATTCTTGCGAGGATACTGCCGTTCGGGTTTTTGTAGATAAACTGCTGAACAATTCTAATAGCGCCAAGGCAGAGTTCATCAGCATCTACTGCCCGGTGGTTCAGGGCAAGACCTACATGACCGCTGTTGTGTTCTGGAACAAAACGGCATAAGATAACAAGACATCCCCCTGTTTGCCCCGGGCACACTCCCCCTGTGTCCGGGGCTTTATAGAAAGGAGCACCCCCATGAAACACAAATGTTTTGCTACTGTGGTTCTGGCGGCGGCTCTCTGGCTGACCGGCTGCGGCGGCGCAGCTGCCCCCGCTGCCCCCGCAGGCTCCGGCGCAGCTTCCCAAAGCGCCGCAGCCGCAGCGGTGCAGACAGCCCAGAAGGAGCGCATCACCGACCAGTACACGCTGGAAAAGAATGTTTCGGGCGTGTGGGAGGCGGACACGGGGCAGTACATTTCCGTCCATGTGTCCGTCCATGTGCCGCAGCTGGAATGCGACAGCCCGGATGCCGCCTCCATCAACGATGAACTGAACGACATCTATGCGGCACATTTCCGGGAGTTCGAGAACAGCGAGGAGGCCGGGCAGCTGGGCGGCGAGTACCCGCAGATCGGTGTGAACTGGGATGCCTACTGGTACGGCGACTGCGTCAGTCTGGTGATGTGCGACCGCTATGACGGCACCGCCCCGTGGTATTACAGCGGCTGGTGCTTCGATTTTGCCACCGGCCAACAGATCACCACAGCCGAGATGCTGCAGCGGATGGGTCTGGACCCGGACGAAGTGCAGCAGCAGGTGCAGCGGCAGGCCATGCAGACCTTTGACCGGGAGATGGCGCAGGGCGCATATTACGAGAGTTGGCGTCTCGACGGAGAACTGTCGCAAATGCGGATGGACACGCTGGAATACAATGAACTGGAAAACCTTTGCCTGCTTTTGCCGGAGCAAAATCAGCTGGTGATCCGGGGCAGATACAGCTCCGCGTCCGAAGCGGGATGGCAGCAGCTGGATATGGAGATCCCGCTGCAGACCGCTGCCCAGCCGCAGGCGCAGCCGGTGCTGACTGACACCTTCGACGGCGTGCAGGTGCAGCTGAAGGGAACGCAGGCCACCATCACCGTGAGCCCTGCACCCAAGACCACCACCTGGGACACGGAACTCAACCTCCGGCTGGAGCAGGCGCGCACCTACCCGATCCTTGGCTCTTACAATGAATATGTGGACGTGTGCATCGGTCAGCAGACCGACTCGGTCTTCCACCCGGTGGTCTATCTGCTGACCAAAGATGGCGTGGTGGAGTATGTGGATGTGCTGCGCTGCCTTCTGTTCGGAAACGCCATGATCTGTCAGAACCCCATCTACATTGCCAACAACGGCGTGTCGCTGGAGCGCAGCGGCAATAGCAAGGTGAACCTGCGCCGGAAGGATGGCTCTGTGTTGGAGCTGGCTGACCTGTCGTCAGAGTGGAGCGTGCAGGATATCCCTTATTCCATCACCGGCTCCTTCAACTGCACCAACGGAAACTGGCTGGAGCTTAGCAGCGACGGCAGCGTTCAGTTGGGCGTGCAGAACAACAGCCGCATCGATCAGGGCGACGCCGCGTATCTGGGCGTGGTGCCGGAGGGCATGGTGCTGGCCATCTTTACCGACACGGGGCTCGACTTTGTGGCGGCGTTCAAGATGGACCTGTACGACAACCTGACCCTGACCATGATCGACGGGCAGAACCCCTTTGCCGAGGGCGAGACCCAGCTGCAAATGACCCGCAGCTACGACTGAGAATACAGGAGAACGACCATGAAACACAAACGCCTTACCGCGCTGGTGCTGGCTGCCGCGCTGGTGCTGGCTGCCGCGCTGGTGCTGGCCGGGTGTGGCGGCACAAAAAGCAGCTCCGGCTCCGCTGCCGCCAGCCAGAGCACCGGCAGCAGCCAGAATGCCCCGGCGATTGCCGTTCAAAAGGAACGTATCATGGAGCAATTTACGCTGGAAAAAACCGTCCGGAACGAGTGGGGCAGCGCACAGAAGCTGACCATCCATGTGCCGCAGCTTGTGTGCGACAGCCCGGATGCTGAATATATCAATGATGAACTTGCCGCCATGTATGCGGCGGAATATCGGGATTATGAAAGCTACCCGCAGGCTGAGGTGTCGCAGGACGAATGGTGCCCGCAGACCTACATCGATTGGGACGCCTACTGGTACGGCGACTGCGTAAGCCTTGTGGTGAGCAGCTACTACGGCGGTACAGACCCCATCTATACTCAGGGCTGGTGCTTCGATTTTGCCGCCGGGCACAAGCTTTCGGTCACCGAGCTGCTCATGCGCATGGGACTGGACCCGGACGAGACGCAACTTGCAGTGTACCGCGCCGCCATACAGACCTTTGACCGCAACATGGTGCAGCAGGAATATTACGATTCCCTGCGGGAAAGCGGCATGCTTTCCGGGATGCGCGCCGATACCCTGCGGGACAACGGGCTGGAAAACCTGACCGTGCTACTGAAAAACGAAAATACCGTCACCCTTGTTGCCGGATACCACACTACCGCCGGCAGCGGCTGGCGGCCGCTGGAGGTGGAGCTTCCGCTGACCCCCGCCGCCCCTGCCAAAACGCCGGTGCTTACCGATACCTACGGAAGCGTTTCGGTGCTGCTGGACGGCGACATCCGCACCGTTACCATCAAACACACCCCCGAGATCATCGCATGGGCAGAGGATTATGATATTCGTCTGGACGGCGATGTCACCCTGCCCATCCGCAACGCCTATCATAATTATGTAGATGTGTGCATCGGTGAGCTGGGCGCGTCCTTCCACCCCGTGGTCTACCTGCTTACCGAGGACGGTTTTGTGGAGTACGTGGATGTGCTGCGCTGCCTGCTGTATGGGCAGAGCCTGCTCTGTGCCGACCCGATCTATATTGCCAACAACGGCACTGCGCTGGCGCTGCGGGACGCCGAGGTCAGCCTGCTGTGTGCAGACGGTACGGAAACAGAGCTTGCCCCCCTGACCGCTGAGTGGAACAGCCCGCAGCAGGTAGATTCCACCGGCAGCTTCAGCCTTGGGGAAGGGGAGAACTGGTGCTGGCTGGACCTGAATTCAGGCGGCGGCTGCCAGCTGGCTACCCACAACAACCGCTATTTCTATCAGGGTGCTGTCACCTATCTGGGCGCTACCCCGGACGGCACCGCGCTGGGCTTCTCTCTTATCCGCGACACCGAAAACGGCCCGGAATGGGTTGCGTTCAGCGCTGCATTGAAGCTTGATTATAGCATTGATTGCCTGATCCTTACCCCCCTGAGCGGGCAGAACCCCTTGACGAACGAAACGGTCCCGCTGGTGCTGACCCATAGCTACGGCTGATAAACGAGCAGGAGGTGCAAGATGAAACACCTGGCACTGTGCGGCGCGCTGGCGGCTTTGCTGGCGGCGCTGCTGGCAGGCTGCGGGGCAAAGACCGCAGCCTCTGCCCGCCCGGCTGGCAGCCGGGAACTGAAATCGACCCCGCCGGATTCCATGCACGCCACCGCGGCGATTACCGAGCAGTACACCCTTGAAAAGGTGGTGCAGGCAGAAAACGGCGCCGCCGTCCGACTGAACATCCATCTGCCCCAGCTGGAGTGCGACAGCGCCGACGCCGCCCGCATCAACGCCGAGATCGCCCAGTACTACGAATACGATGTGCAGGAGTATGTAGACTGCCCGGCGGCGGCCGACCCGGCCGTGTGGGATTTCAGCATTGAAATGAACTGGGAAGCAAGCTGGTACGGCGACTGCGTCAGCCTTGTGGTCAGCAGCAGCTACGGAGGTACCGATGCCCCCTTCTACGACGGCTGGTGCTTCGATTTTGCCAGCGGAAACCAGCTGACCGTCACCCAGATGCTGCAGCGCATGGGGGCAGACCCCGTTGCGCTGGAAGAGGCGCTTTACCGCGACGTGAAGCGCCGGGATGAGCTGGACCGTCAAGCCGCCATCGAGAGAGGACTGCTGCCCACCGGCAGCCTGAAAGAGGGAAACACCGCATGGTGGACTTCGCTGGACGAGCTGCCTTTTTCGCTGGACGGTAAGGGAAACATTTCCTTCGTGGTCCGCAGGTTCAGCGCGTCCGGGGAAGAGTATGTGAGCGATGTCCCGGTCATCCCACTGGATGCACAGCCGCTGCCACCGGACTGGGAGCAGCAGGTGCTGGCCGAGTGGATGGCAGTCACGGCGGTGACGCAGGGTGAAAGCTATGCCCCCGCCGACCGCAACGAAAGCTTTACCCTGCGGCTGGAAAAGGCCGAGATCACCGGCACGGTGACCGTCTCCTTCATCCGGGAAACATACGTCAGCCCGCAGATCCAGTCCGCTGCCGAGACCCGCACCGGAGAGCTGAATGCCGGCACTGTGACCGGCTGGGACGGGGAAAAAAGTCAGGGCTGGAACCTGACATGCCTCAGCGAGGACGGCAGAAGCCGCTGGACCATCTCCATGATGGAGGACGGTTCGCTGCGGATGCGCTCCACCGGCCCCCAAAAGGGCAGTGAGGTCTGGTACGTTTTTCAGCGCACCGAGGCATGGGACGACATTGGCTTCACCGCCATTCCCCGCAGGCTGTGGGGAACATACCGCGCCGGAGACGAGTCCGCAAAGGGTATCCGCTGGATGACCTTCCTGCCGGACGGCAGCTGCTGTATGAGCGTGGAATGGGACGGGTGGAGCGGCATTCTGACCGGCACCGCAGATGGAACGCAGGGCCGCACCGAGGACGGCACCGAGCTGCATTTTACATTGACCGATCAGAACGGCAAGCCGTGCGAGTTCTGGGCCATTCTGCTGAACGATGACGGCAGCCCCAGCGGCTGCAGCCTGAAATACCGCGCCGGAGAAGTGCTGTTTGACCGGGACACGCGTCCCGTTTACTGGAAAAACGACTCCCCGGATCTAACCCTTGTACCGTGACCGAAACCGAACGCAATGCGATGACAAAGCGTTGTCGCTTACACAAATAAAACATACAGGAGGAAATTACTATGGGTCTTATCAAAGCAGGTATGGGCGCACTGGGCGGAACCCTTGCAGACCAGTGGAAAGAATTTTTCTACTGCGATTCTCTGGACAAGGATGTGCTGATGGTCAAGGGCCAGAAGCGCACCTCCCGCCGCAGCTCCAACAACGGCGAGGACAACATCATCACCAACGGCAGCGGCATCGCCGTGGCAGACGGACAGTGCATGCTCATCGTGGAGCAGAGCCGCGTGGTGGAGGTGTGCGCTGAGCCGGGCGAGTTCACCTTCGATGCTTCTACCGAGCCAAGCGTTTTTACCGGCAACTTCGGCGACAGTCTGGCGGAAACATTCCTGACCGTGGCCAAGCGCTTTACTTACGGCGGCGACACTGGCAAGGATCAGCGGGTGTACTACATCAACACCAAGGAGCTGGGCGAGATCCTGTACGGCACCGCCACTCCCATCCCCTTCCGGGTGGTGGTCAGCGAGGAGCGGGGCTACAAGCTCTCGGTGAACCTGCGGTGCAACGGCAGCTTCACCTGCCGCATCTGCGACCCGCTGCTGTTCTACACCAACGTGTGCAGCAACGTCTCCACCCAGTATGACGCATCCGAGATCGCACCCCGGCTGAAGAGCGAGCTGATGAACGCCCTGCAGCCTGCCCTTGCCACCCTTTCGGCCAACAAGGTGCAGTATTACGAGATCCCCGCCCACACGCTGGAGATCTCCGAGGCGCTCAACGAGCAGCTGTCCAATGTCTGGCGCAAAAAGCGCGGCATTGAAGTGTTCTCCTTCAACATCAACTCCCTGTCCATCCCGGAGGAGCAGCAGAAGAAGATCACCGAGTGGGAAGAGAACGCCATGACCACCGATCCCACCACCGCTGCCGCCCGTCTGGTGGGCGGTCAGATCGACGCCATGAAGACCGCCGCCGGCAACACCGCCGGTGCCATGACCGGCTTTATGGGCATGGGCATGGCAGCCGGTGCAGGCGGTATGGGCGGCATGAGCGCCCAGAACCTGTTCGCTATGGGCCAGCAGGCCCGTCCGGACAGCGTGGACGCGCCCCAGCAGGTCAGCCGTCCCGCACCCGCCCCGGCGGACAGCTGGCAGTGCAGCTGCGGCGCTACCGTTACCGGCAAATTCTGCCCGGAATGCGGCAGCAAAAAGCCGGAGCCGAAGCCCGCTGCGGACAGCTGGACCTGCAGCTGCGGTGCCACCGTCACCGGCAAGTTCTGCCCGGAGTGCGGCAAGCCCCGCCCGGCGGCAGCAGAAGGCTGGCAGTGCAGCTGCGGCGCAGTGAACAAGGGTCGCTTCTGCTCCGAGTGCGGCAAACCAAAGCCCGCCGGTACGCCCAAGTATAAGTGCGACAAGTGCGGCTGGGAGCCGGAAGACCCTGCTCACCCGCCCAAGTTCTGCCCGGAGTGCGGCGACCCCTTTGACGACAGCGACCTGACCTGACAAATACAGAGCAATGAAAGGAGCATACCATGATGGGATTCTTTTCCAACCTGTTCGCAAAACAGAACTGTGCCGTCTGCGGCAAGGAGTGCGGCACCCTGCACCGCTCCAAGCTCCGGGACGGACAGTTCCTCTGCGACGACTGTGGCAACAAGTGCTCCAAATACATCCGGCTCAGTGAGCTGACGCTGGACGAGGCCAAGGAGCACATGGAGTACATGGCCCGGATGAAGCGGGTATTCGACGAGGTGTTCGACAAGACCGAGTTCCGGGTCAACGCATACCCCTCCACCCCAACGCAAATGGGGCTGGTGTTCTGCGATGAGCTTGGAATGCTGTACATCGACGACCGCACCGGCGGCCGGGGCAAGATGCCGGAGCTGATCCGCTACGACCAGATTGCCAGCTATGAGGAGTATCTGGACGAGACCCCCGCCAAGGAGCCGGGCCAGGAACCCACCCTCAACGGCGGCGGCCTGAAGCTGAAGCTGGTGCAGCCCCGCAGCATCACCGAGGCCCAGACCCAGCGGGGCATGCATCCCCACCCCTACATCAAGCAGGAGCTGGTCATCTGCTTCAGCAAGCGGGACCGGCGGGAGATCGGCTATGCCCACATCGCACGGCAGCATCTGGACCATATCTTCGGGGTCCACGATAATGAGACCAGCATGTTCGGCCGCCGGATGTCCAAGGCCGAGGAACGGGAGCTGAAAGGCCAGATGGGGATGATCGGTGCCATGGGTGCCGTGGCATCCGCCGCCATGAAGGGCGGGCAGCTCTCTGAGCAGGAAAAGGCCCGCTTTGTGGAGAACATCAATCTGGCAAACGATGCCCAAACCGGCGGCATGGCATTGTACAGCCGCCGTGCTGACGAAGCTTTTGCAAAGGTGCAGTGACCCCAAAAGGAGGAACGAATATGAGAAAGATCCAGCGCAGAGATTTCCTCAAGGCCATGGGCCTTGCCACCGCCGCCCTCGGGCTGACCGCCTGCGGCGGCTCCGGTGCTGCCAGCGCTTCCAGCGTTTCCAGCGCACCGGCTTCCGGCAGCAGTGCCCCGTCCGCTTCGGCACAGCCGGAATCAGCAGAGGACAAAGCCGCCCCTGCAGGGCCCCCTGTGACCCAGTTCCAGACCGGGGAACTGAAGATCGGCGATTACACCTTCAAGGCGCAGTACATCCCCTTTGACGTCCGCCGCGAGGTATGCGGTGCCTATCATGTGATCCAAGCGGACAGCTACCGGGGCAATTACTTCTTCAGCTTCTACAACGAGGACGATGAAGAGCAGTCTGCCAAGATCTTCGAGTATGCCATCAAGGACGACCGGATGGCCCCTGTGGCAGAGTACGACATTGACGGCAGAAACGCCCTCAGCATCGACCGCAATGGCATCCTCTATGCCATGGACACCTTTGACGTCTACTGCTACGATCTGAACGGCAGTGACCCGGAGGAGCCCAGCGACGCGCTGGACTACATGGGCAGCTGCTATTCCTCCAAGGACCGGGACCTGACCGTAATCTACTGGACCGACTCCGCACCGGTGCTGGTGCAGGACGGCGAGTACACCGAGCTGACGCTGGAGGGCGATAACGAGATCGGCCCCTTCTGCAGCATGCCCTCCCTGAACCTCAGCGGGGACGAGCTGCTGACGGTGGGCGAGCTGGATTCCAGCGGCGATTACTACCTTGCCGCCTTTGATCTGGACGGCAATGAGCTGGCCCGCAGCACGCAGCCGGTGGGCAATTTTGACGCCGTGATGATGAAGCGCCCCAACGGCTATCTGCTGGACACGGGCTATGTATGGGAGCTGTACGCGCCGGACGGCACTTTTTTGGAAAAGTCCCTTCCCGTGGGTGAGCGCGAGACCCTGTGCCAGCTGTGCGGCGACTTCTGCACCTTTGATGTTTTCCTGCCGCTGGAAGAAAACGCTTTCTTGGCAGTGGGCCACCACGGCAAAGCCACCGAGCCGGACGAGCCGGTGGTGTTCCGCATCACTACGGATTTCTGAGCCGACCGCTTCGGCGGGAAGACCAACACAAAAACAGCGGGGCCGGGGAAGAGCCCCCGGCCCCCTTTGGAACAACAGGAGGAAACGCTATGGCAGGAATGCTGGAATACAAGTGCCCCTGCTGCGATGGCGCCATCCAATTTGACAGCGCCACCCAGAAGATGAAATGCCCATACTGCGACACCGAGTTCGACGTGGATACCCTCAAGGGCTATGACGAGGAGCTGAAGGACGAAAAGCCCAGCGAGATGGAGTGGACCACCCCCGGCGGCAGCTGGGCAGAAGGAGAGACCGCCGGTCTGCATACTTACAGCTGCAAGAGCTGTGGCGGCGAGATCGTGGGCGATGACACCATGGCCGCGTCCGCCTGCCCCTTCTGCGGCAACCCCATCGTCCTCACCGGGCAGTTTGCCGGGGCCCTGCGGCCCGACCTCATCATCCCCTTCAAGCTGGACAAAAAGGCCGCCAAGGCAAAGCTGCAGGAGCACCTCAAGGGCAAGACTCTGCTGCCCCGGGTGTTCCGCAGCCAGAACCACATCGACGAGATCAAGGGCGTGTATGTACCTTTCTGGCTCTTCGACAGCGACGCCGACGCTCAGCTGCGGTTCACCGCCACCCGGACCCGCTGCTGGTCGGACAGCAAATACGACTATACCGAGACCAACTACTACTCTGTCCGGCGGGACGGCACCCTGGGTTTTGACGCCGTGCCGGTGGACGGCTCGTCCAAGATTGAGGACGACCTGATGGAGTCCATCGAGCCCTTTGCCATGCAGGATGCCATCCCCTTCCAGACCGCCTATCTGGCGGGCTATGTGGCGGACAAATACGATGTGAGCGCCGAGGACAGCATCGAGCGGGCCAACAAGCGCATCCGCCGCTCCACTGAGGAGACGTTCCAGCAGACCGTTACCGGCTACGATTCGGTCAAGGTGGATAACAGCAGCATCCAGCTGCACGGCGGCAAGGCAAAGTACGCGCTGTTCCCGGTCTGGCTGCTGAGCACCAGCTGGCGGGGCGAAAACTATCTGTTTGCCATGAATGGTCAGACCGGCAAATTCGTGGGTGACCTGCCCGTGGACAAGGGCGCTGCCCGCAAGTGGATGCTGGGCCTAACGGCTGCCCTTTCCGCCGCGTCCTACGGCGTGATGTGGCTGCTGTGGCTGGCACGGATCCTGTAAAGGAGGGACGAACGATGAAAAAGACTTCCAACCGACTGCACTCCCTCTTTGCGGCGCTGGCAGCACTGATTCTTGCGGCGGCGCTGGCTGTTCCGGCCTTTGCAGTGGAGGGCGGCTTTGCCGACCTGTACTACCGCATGTTCGACGACGCTGAGGTGCTGACCGAGGACGAGGACAACGAGCTGGAGGACGCGCTGGAAGAGCTGAGCCTGCGCCAGAGCTTCGATGTGACCATTGCCACCATCGAGTCGATGGAAAGCGTTGGTGCCGACAGCATGGAGCAGTTTGCCGATGATCTGTATGACTACTGCCAGTACGGCTACGGCCCCGATATGGACGGCGTGCTGCTGCTGGTGAGCGTGGGCGACCGCAAATGGCACATCTCCACCTGCGGCTACGGCATCACCGCCTTTACGGATGCCGGCATCCAGTACCTTGGCGAGCAGATGACCCCCTTCATGGCCGATGGAGACTACGCCGGTGCCTTCCGCACCTTTGTCCAATGGTCGGATACCTACATCGACGCTGCCCGGGCGGGCCACCCCTATGATGTGAATAACCTGCCCCGGGAGCCGCTGTCTCTCATGTATCTGTTCCTTGCGCTGGGCATCGGCCTTGTGCTGGCATGGGTCGTCGTCAGCGTAATGAAAAGCCAGCTGCGCAGCGTGGCGTTCCAGGAGAACGCCGCCAGCTATGTGCGGGAGGGCAGCATGAATCTGACCAACAGCCGGGAGCTGTTCCTGTACCGGGATGTGCAGCGCACGGAGCATGTGGAGGAAAAGGACTCCGACAGCTCCGGCGGCAGCTCCACCCACACCTCCTCCAGCGGCACGACCCACGGCGGCGGAGGAGGTTCGTTCTGAAAGGAGCATGTTTATGAACCCTTATCTTTCGGAAAAAGCCCGGGGCGAGATCCCCCGTGTCCTCAAATGGCTGCGGAACGCAGGGCTTGCCTTCTGCGTGTTCTGCTCTGTCGGCGGGCTGTATACCCTTTGCCTGAGTTTGCAGGATAAGGACTATTCCCACATCGGAGGCTATGTGTTCTGGATCGTGGTGGGCGCTGTGCCCCTCGCGCTGTTTGCCCGCGGGGAGGCCCGCCGCTACCATGCAAGAACCATCGCCCGCAGGGTGGAGAGCTACTCCGGGCCGGAAGTGCCTTTGCGGTGGCTGTGCAACAGCGTTGGTATGGACACAAAGGACATTGCATGGTATTTTGAAAACGGCTATTTTGCAAACCTCAGTCTGGATCTGAACCAGAAGATCGTCCGCAGGCGGACCGTGCCCCGCCATGACCCGAACCGGAGCTGAACCCTTTACGGCTGAAACAGAAAGGAGCATTTTCATGGGACTTTTTGATAAGATGAAGCAGGCCACGGCTGCCACCGGCGGCAACCAGACCGTCACCTTTAGCTTTCAGGCTCTGCCGGAAAGCCTTGCCCAGATGCAGGCGCTGCCGGAAGCAAGCCTTGACACCCCCTTCAAGACTGCAGTCCTCACCGTCTGTGCGCTGTGCGCCTACGGCGCCGACAAGAACATCGGAAAGGAAATGCTCAACTGGCTGCGGGGCCCCCGTCCGCTGAACGGGCAGGATATCTCCTTTTTGAACGACCGCTTCCGGGACGGCAAGAGCTACATCCCCTTCTCCTACTTTGTGGGTGCATCGCCGGAAAATGGCTATACCCCCCGCCAGCCCTTCACGCTTCTGGTGGGCAGTGACCACACCTCCAACACCGAGGAGGGCTACTGCAAACTGTTCATCCCCTGCGGCGGTGCCGATGACCCCCGCCCCATCAAGCTGCGCCGCAAGGGCAACGGGCAGTGGTTTCTGTGGGAGCAGTACCTGATGACCGGTATCCGCATCCCGACATCGGCCGACCCGTGGGCGTAAGATGAAGGGCGTGACCATGAAGCTGTTTGCCGCCGCGCTGGCGTTGACACTGGGGCTTGCGGGCTGCGGGCCGGTGGACGGCGACCCTATCTGCTCCGGCGCGTCCGCCCCGGACAGTGTCCCCCGGCAGGACGCTGTGACCGTGGCGCAGCTGCGGCAGCAGGCAGAGCAGAACGGCAGCCTTGCCGTGGTGCTCTATCTGGGCAGTGTCCCGGAGCGCACCGCCGATGTGGACGCTGCGCTGGACAGCCTGCAGGAACAGCCGTGGCAGTTTGTTACGGACATCCCGGCAGATCACCGGGTCACTGCGCCGGGCGGCGGGCGGGAGTTGTACTGCATCTTTGCCGTCAGCAGCCGGGACACCCTGTTCCTCTACGAAAAGCAGGACCCCCAGTACCCGCACCAGACGGGCCGGGAGCTCTACTGCGGGCGGGACGGCCAGCCTGTGCTGCTGCTGTGCAACGGCACCCCGGACGTTCCCGACATCACGGCGGTGGTCTACTGCACCACCGGCCGCACGCTGGACTGGTCGCCCCAGTTTTCCGCCGGGACCGGCAGCCCGGAGCCGGTGGAGGGCGTGGACGTTTTTTCCAACCACCCAACGCCCGGCGCTGCCCTCTGAGGTGCGCCCCGGCAGGGCATGAGAAAGGAGAACTTATGAAACGACTGAAACTTCTGGCAGCCCTGCTGGCGCTGACCATCGGTCTGGCGGGCTGCGGCAAAGGCAGCAGCGCGTCCAGCTCCAAGCCCGAAAAAATGCTGGACGGAGACAACATGATCGCATCGCCCTCCGCCAAACAGGAGTACACCGAGCCGGAGGACGTGACCTACATGCGCCTTCTGGCAGGGGAGGACGAATACCGCGCCTGCGTGCTGTATCTGGGCGGCTCCTACGAGATTACCACCGATGTGCAGCAGGTGCTGGACAGCCAGACCGACCTGCGGGAGCTGTGGGGCTTCGTCTACGACATCCCGCAGGATCACTGGGTCGTGGCACCGGATGGCGGGTGCGACCTGTACTGCATCTTCCCGCAGGAGGCGCAGGCCACCCTGTTCGTCTACGAGACGAGCCTGACAGACGATGCCGAAAAACCGCTCCAGCGCGGCAAACAGCTCTATTACAGTGAGGACGGTCAGCCCATCCTGCTGCTGTGCAACATCAGCGATATCGTCCCCAACACCGAGGTGGAACTGTACCCCAGCACCGGCGAAGAGCTGGTATTCAGCCCCTTCCTTTCCGGCGAGAACGGCCATGTGGTGGAAGCCGAGGGCGTGTGCGATTTTACCATCTACCCGGAAGGAGACGACTGGGAGACCGACACCAGCCCCTGGTCGTTAGAGGGCAACTGGCTGGAGATCTACCGCGACACCGACGAGGGCGTTTTTGACACTGACCCCGCAGACGCCGACCGGATGTGCTTTTTGCCCACCGACGCCGAGACCGAGGGCAGCCAGCTGCCCTTCACCGCCAGCTACATCACCCCCTACTCGGAGCTGAACGTGGAAGAAGCCGACCTGTTCTATCAGGAGGGCACCCCGGAGGTACCCTTCCAGTCTAATCAGGAGTGGTACGCTACCTTTACCGGGGAGGATGGCTCCCGCTACGCCGTCACCCTGGAGGACGAGGACACCCTTGCCCTGAAGTTCTATCTGGACGGCGAAGAGAGCTACATGAGCCTTGTCAATACGGTCTACTTTGCGCGGCAGGAGGCCATGGGCTGACCGCCGCCGACCCACACCGGGAGGAATGCACCATGAAACACACCAAAAAGATCACCATCCTCCACTCCAATGATCTGCACGGAGACTTTCTGGCAGAGCAGGTGGACGAAAAACTGGTGGGCGGCGTTTCCATGCTGTCCGGCTACATCGAAAAGGTGAGGGCAGAGGAGCCCAACACCATCTACGCCATTGCAGGTGATATGTTCCGGGGCTCGGTCATTGATTCCGAATACAAGGGGCTTTCCACTATCGAGATCATGAACGCCCTTGCCCCGGACATCGTCACCATCGGCAACCACGAGGTGGATTACGGCATCGCGCATCTGCTGTTCATCGAAAAATGCGCGCGCTTTCCCATCATCAACGCCAACCTCTACATCAAAAACACCCCCACCCGGCTGTTCACCCCCTACAAGATCCTGCGGGTGGACGGCATGAACATCCTGTTCATCGGCATCATCACCCAGGACGTCATCAACCAGACCAAGTCCGAATCTCTGGTGGGGTCATTTGTGGACACCGCCGCAGCTGCCGCCGAGGTGGGCAAGATCTGCAACGCCCACAACAGCATCGACATCGATTTTACCGTGCTGCTGACCCACATCGGCTTTGAGGAGGACAAGCACCTGGCCCGCCAGCTGGACCCGGCCTGGGGGGTGGACCTGATCATCGGCGGGCACAGCCACACCCTGCCAGAGCACGCGGTGGAGGAAAACGGCGTGGTCATTGCGCAGGCGGGCACCGGCACCGACCAGATCGGGCGCTTTGACATCATTGTGGACACGGACAACAACTGCATCGATTCCTACACATGGCACACGGTGCCCATCACCGCCGAGACCTGCCCCCGCAACCCCGCCATGGAGCAGGTGCTGCACCGCTTCACCAGTCAGGTGGACGAAAAGTACAGCCACATCGTGGCGCGCTTCCGCCGGGAGCTGACCCACCCGGAGCGCACCCGGGAGACCGAGCTGGGCAACCTGTTTGCGGACATCTTCACCCGCAGCCTTGGCATCGATATTATGCTCATCGGCTCCGGCAGCATCCGGGCCGAAAAGCTGGGCCCCATTGTCACCTACGGCGACCTCATCGAGGGTTTCCCCTACGACGACGGCGTGTTTATGTTCAAGGTGACAGGCCGGCAGCTGCGCCAGATGCTCCACTACATGCTGCGGGAGGAGGCCTACACCGGCCACACCGAGTTCTACCAGCTGCCCTCCACCCTGCGGCTGCGCTACGACCGCGCCAAGGGCGACTTTGATTACTTTACCTACTGCGGCAAGGAGGTGGGCAAGGAGATCGGCGATGACGCCCTGTTCACCGTGGGCTTGCAGAACTACCACTTCAAAAACATCGAGAGCTTTTTCAACATCTCCTACGACACCCTTTGCAAGCTCCAGAAGCCCCGCAGCGTGGCAACCTCCTGTCAGGATATCCTGATGGAGTATTTCCGGGAGCACGAGATGCTGGACGCCGCCGTGGACGGCAGAATGACCATTCTGCCCTCTACCGCGCAGACCGGCTGACCCCCGCAGGGTCAAAAACATGGTTTCGCCCCGCAAAATCTGAGGGGAACACTTTGCAAACAGAAATGAGCACCCCATGAAACAACGATTCTCAAAACGAACACGCCTTGTCAGTGCCCTTTTGACGCTGGCTATGGTATTCACCTTTTTGCCCTTCAGCGCCTTTGCGGCAGGGGGGTGACGGGTGGTTATAACATCACCTCAATAGTATTGTATCGTTCTTACAGAAAGAACAGTACAACATCATCGTTCGGGTGATTTTGTCCTATTGTGCTGATTTATGCCTTTTCCCGGTCGAGTTATAAAAAACGGTAACTCGTCTGGGCGATTTCATGCGCTATCCAATCACAGTTGCTGTTTGTGGAGGTAACTGTGATTTTTTATTGGGGTAACGCATCAAAAAAAGCCTGTCTGCTGCCGTAGACCAGACTGCAAACAAACCGGCACAATCGTTCCGCTTCACCACCCATAATCATGCCGATGTGCAATATTGCGCTAGCTTCCCTCAATGGGAGGCTGGCGTTTTTGCGCTTTTAAGGGCAAGGTGTCGTGGGCCACCACGATCCTTTTTGTCCGAATGCTCACATTCCGTAAAATAACTGGAGGATTATTGATAATGAAATCGACCTATTTGCTGCCGTGGTTCAAGATGACCACATGGTACTTCCGACTGTCTCGATTGCTGGAAGTTTCCAACGTCAAAAAGCGCACCAAAAATCATAGTGCTGATGCCGACCGTATTTTCATGTTGGTGAAAAATCATGTGCTGGCCGTATCCGGCATGGGAGATGAAGCTCCGCCCACTCCCGGCGGAAGAAACGGAGGGAGTGATGTATTATGATCCTGCTGCAACGGGTGAACGAATCCAAAACCTCCGAAAAGACCGTGAAGTGACACAAGAACAGCTTGCCATCGACCTGAACATCAGTGACCGCTACATGAGAAATCTGGAGAAGGGTGAGAAAGTTCCGTCTGTCGACCTCTTTGTGGAGCTGCGGGAGCGATTTGGCTCCTCGCTGGACTACATCGTCTTAGGCGTGTCTGCGTCCCAGCGGGAGCAGGAACTGCAAGATCAGCTGCAAATGCTCCGCAAAGAACTGAAAGAAATGCAGCGGCGGATTCTTGTTATGCTGGAAATGCTGGGCGAATCTGCTTGATCAAACGCTTTACTGTTGTAAACCGGAACTATTGGTTCCGGTGAAAATGGCAAAACCGGAACTACTGGTTCCTAACGAGAACTTCAGTTTTCAAGTACACTATGGTCACAGCAAGGGCAGCCCCCCTGACAGGGGACGACAAACCCGAAACTGTACCGTGTACCTTGAAAATTGAAGAAGCAGCTTTTCGGCACTTCCAGACAATGATACTTCCGTAATTCGCGGCCCGGTCAGAAAGCAGACGGGGTGGCTGAGATGCCAATGGAGCGGTGCAAATCCGCCGCCGAAAAGTTCCCACCTCCGGGGTGTCGAGGACAAATAGGAGAAAAACAGTATTTTTCAAACCACCAGTTGAGGATTTCTCGGCTGGTGGTTTTACATTTCCCATCAAAATACCGATATGGAGGAAATCTATATGAGTCGATTTTATAACAACTGCGTAGACGAAGCCAGCTTGACTACCCTCTGCCCGATTTGTCTGGATTCCTTTCAGGGGGCAAAGGGCGTTCGCGTCCGGCGCGCAGACCCTAAGCAGAAGATCAAGGATGTCTGCACCTACTGCCAGATTCGCTATGGTTTCGATTATTATGTACAGCCCGACAAGAACGCTGGGCAGTATGTGAAGCGAGGCCATTTCGATGATGAATCTGAATGCGCTTAAAATCGACCCGGAGTTTCAGGGCAAGATCCCGCCCCTGAATTTTGAAGAAGAACAACAGCTTGAGCAGAACATTCTCCACGAAGGACGGCTGCTGAATCCCATTATCATCTGGAATGGCTTTATTCTGGACGGACATACCCGCTACCGTATCCTGCGGAAGCATCCGTTCATCGTCTACCAGATACAGGAGATTAAACTGGCTAACCGCTACGCAGCTCTCTCATGGATCTGCCAGAACCAGCTTGGACGCAGAAATCTCGACCCGGAACGGAAGAAGTTTCTGATGGGCAAGCTGTATGAATCCGAAAAGCTGGCACGGGGCGGCTCCAAAGAGCGGGCACACGATGAGAACGGACGGTTCACCTCAATGGTTCAAAATGATCCATTGAGGGCAAAGCAGCTCTCCACCTGTGAGCGCATTGCCGCACAAAACGGCGTTGGGGCGGCTACCGTAAAGAGAGCAGAGAAGTATGCCAAAGGCGTAGACGCTGCGGAAGATGCAGTCCCCGGTGCAAGAGAAGAAATCCTGACCGGGCGCATCAAGGCAACGGATACAGAAATCACCGCCTTGGCAAAAACGCCAAAGGCAGAAATTCCTGCTGCTCTTGCAGAATTGCGGAAGCCAAAGCAGGAACGTCAGCCCCGAAAAGCCGAAACCGCTTCTTCAAAACAAACGCTTTCTGAAATCAGCAAAAGCATCCAAGGGCATCAACGCCAGCTTACTGCCGAAGAAAAAACTTCTCTGAAAGCATCCATCGACAATCGCTATCAGGAACGGGCCGTTGCAAACGGCTCCCTGATGATGTGCGAGGTACAGGGTGCAAAAGAGGACTTCATTCGCCGCTGGAATAGCATTTTCAAAGAATACCCGGATGTTTTTGAAGATTCGGACTGCCGCAAGATCATTCATGACTTGACCGAAGATGCCGTACAGTATCTTCTGAAAATAAAGGAGAAAACGCTATGATGCTTTCTAACCTGAACCTTTCCAGCCTGCCGGAGTGCAACTTCGAGGTGCGGTACGTTGACAGCGTTCTGCTGAACCCCTGCGCCGAATATCAGCGGCTGCTCCGCATGGGCAAGGTTGCACGAATCGCAGCAAACTTTTCGGAGTACATCGCCAATGAGCCGAAGGTCAGCTACCGGGATGGCCGCTACTTCGTCTTTGATGGCCAGAACACCATTGAGGCACGGAAAACGTGCAACGGTGGGCGTGACCTCCCGATTCGCTGCAAGGTCTTCTACGGCCTTTCTAAAGAGCATGAAGCTCTGCTGTTTGCTGTGCAGACAGGTATTTCCAGCGAACTGACCGCGGGTGAACAGCTTCGTGCCAAACTGGTGGCACACGAAGAAAACGCCTGTGATTTTGTTTCGGTAACGGAGGACACAGGCGTCCGCTTTGCGCTGGATGGGATTCGTGCCCCGTGGAAAATCTACTGCATCCGCTCGGCCTACTACATCTACAAGAGTTACGGTGCTGCCCTTTACCGGGAAATGCTGAGTATCCTTGTGGATGCGTGGGATGGAGATTCGGATTCGTTCCTGTCTGGCATCCTGCACGGCATGGCTCGTTTTCTGGCTCTGTATCAGGGCGAATATAGCCGGGAACGGCTGATTCTCCGGCTGCGCACAGTGCATCCCAAGACCATCACCCGGTTGGCGCAAAACGACACTGGCAATGTGGCAGACCGCCACATGAAGCAGATCCTGTCCATTTACAACGGTGCTGGTCGTGCCCACAGTCTGCCTTGCAAGCGGTGATGAGCATGATCCCAGTCAACCGAAAGTTTCTGCGCGGTGATATTTACTACGCCAATCTGGAGCCGCACCTTGGCTCCGAGCAGGGCGGTATCCGCCCTGTGGTCGTGGTGCAGAACAACACCGCAAACTGCTATTCGCCCAACCTCATTGTTGCGCCTGTCACATCCAATACTGCAAAGAAGCCCGATCACCAAGCCCACGTTCTTGTGGACGGTAATCGGGCTTTTTTGCAGCCCTCTATGATCTTGGCAGAATCTGTCCAGACCATCAGCAAGGGACGGCTGATCCGCCCGATGGGGCGGTTGAGCATCCCGGAACTCATTCGGCTCAATTATGCGCTGCTGTATCAGCTCGATCTGAACGAATGGGTATGGAGAAAGGAGGCCTATGAACGCTATCTGCGATACCACCGCTAAATCGGAAACTATTTCCGTCAAAGGCTGCAAGGTCAAGATCACCTATGCGTCTGCGGATACGGACTGTCTGGATGCGATCCAGAAGCTGCTGCAAACCACCATCCTGCGCACGGCAGGGCACACCGCTGCCTGACATCCTTGTGTTCCTTGAATGCGTGAGATAAGATAAAATCGAACTGAACCTTGAAAACAAAATATGGACGAAACACGTTTGATTTTTCCTTTCTCACTCAAAGAAAGAGAGATTGAAATGAAAAAACGTGTCTATACCTTATACCGTGTTTCGACAAAGGGACAGGTCGAGAAAGACGACATCCCCATGCAGAAAGAAGCCTGTCGCAACTTTGCAGAAAGTCAGGGCTGGGAGATCGTCAAGGAATTTTCCGAAAAAGGCGTTTCCGGCTTCAAAAAATCTGCCAAAGAGCGTGACGAACTCCAGAAAATCCAACAGGCCGCGATGGAGGGCAAGTTTGACATCCTGCTGGTGTTCATGTTTGACCGTCTCGGTCGCCGTGATGATGAAACGCCCTTTATTGTGGAGTGGTTCACCAAGCAGGGCATCGAGGTCTGGAGCGTGAACGAGGGACAGCAACGGTTCGACACCCATGTGGACAAGCTGATGAACTACATCCGCTACTGGCAGGCATCCGGTGAGAGCCTGAAAACCTCCGTCCGTACCCGGACAAGGCTGGAACAGCTCACCGGGGAAGGCCACTATACAGGCGGCACCGTGGCTTTTGGCTACAAGCGTGTCCGCCTTGGTCGGGTGAACAAGAAGAATCAAGAGGTCTGTGACCTTGTGGTTGACGAAGCGGAAGCTGAGATCGTCCGGCTGATTTTCCACAAGTACGTTTACGAAGGCTACGGCGCACAGAAGTTGAGCCACTATCTTTATGAACAGGGAGTCGTAGGACGGAACAACAAAAACATCCCCAACACCAGCATCGTTCGGATGATCAAGAACAAAGGATACACGGGATACCTCATCAACGGTGCAGTGGAAACCGAGTGCCCACAACTCCGCATCATCGAACCAGAGCTGTTCGAGCAGGCACAGGAACTGCGGCAGGCACGCACTTGTGAGCGTGGCGGTACTTCACTGGGCACCAGCTCCAAAGCCCTGTTGACCGGGCTGGTCTACTGTGCCCACTGTGGCAACCGCTTGAGCCTGACCAGCAGCGGACGGACACACACCTACGCCGATGGGCATACGGTGAAAGAAGTCCGGCCCCGGTATAGCTGCTTTTATAAGATCCGGCATCCGGGTGACTGCGATGGGCAGTCTGGCTACGGTGTTTCCAAGCTGGATTCCATTGTAGAAGAAGTTGTCCGGCAGATCTTCGCACAGTTCCGGGAAGTTTCCCGGAAGAAGCTGCTGGAATCGGTCAAGACCAACGATGCCGCCCGCATCCAGAAGAAGGTCAAGAAAATCCAGAAAGACTTGGAAAGCAAGCAGAAAGAACTGGACGACCTGAAAGCCGAAACCATTCTGGTCATCTGGGGCGTAAGTGCCTTGGACAAAGAACTGCTGGGTACACTGGTAGCCGAGGCAAGAGAGGCTTTGGAAACTCTGGAAAAGCAGCTTGTTCAGGCGCAGGAAGAATACGAAGAAGCCACCAAAACGGCAAAGCGCAGCAACTACATCTGCAACGAGCTGTTTACATGGGCGGATGTGTACGACACCGCCAACCACGATGAACGCCGCGCTATCTTGCAGCAGTTCATTGCGGAGATTCGTGTCCGAAAAGACTACGAAATCTCGATCACCCTGAACGCCAGCTTCAACCAAGTGGAACAGCTCAAGGCTGTGTCAACCTACGATGGTGCGGAAATTTTTGAAGGAATTTCCGAGAAGGGAGCATAAAAGCGATGCACTTGCCCGCAGAACTCTGCAAAATGCAAAGAAAGAAGCGTGAAACCGATGGATTTTCAAAAAGTACATTGATGACCCCGCCCGGTTCGCATCCGACTTCAGGGTTCGGAGCCTGGCACGGTCTGCCAAAGTTTTTTAGGCATAAAAAACGCCGCATCGTACAAAACGATGCGGCAAATTGGTGGACCTAGAGGGATTCGAACCCTTGACCTCTCGGATGCGAACCGAACGCTCTCCCAGCAATATCGCTTTTGTGCACACCTTATGCACTGCGAGAGAAGAAAAATCAACGTATATTCGTCCATATAGAATATTCTGCCATTTAAACTACCTTTCTTGGTCACAAATATGGTCTCCAAGCCGCTGATTTTCAAGATGAAGCTGTTTGGGGCGTAATATGGTTGGCGGACAAGTGAGCTACAGGCCCTTGAGATGTAACTCACATGGGGTTCAGATGTATCACATCTCAATTCACAATAAAATACGATGTGCCGTAAAAGCGCAACTTCTACTCTTGATGAATGGAAGATGCGCTTTTTACATTTGACAACAAGTTATAGATTGACAAGAGTACGCATACACGATAAACTTTATATAGTATCATGTAAATCAGAAGGAGGCCAAACCATGGGCGTCAAGTATACTACCCCTGCCCAGCACAAGAGCAACCTCCGCAATGTGTATGGAACCTTTGCCATTGAGGGCATGACCATCAGCAAAGATACACGCAGCAACCTTGACCGCATTGGCAGCGGTCAGGCCAGCTATCAGCAGGTCGTGAACGAACTGCGCGCAAAGTACGCGAAGAAGGGCTGATTATGTTCTCAAAGTATGATGTCTACACCACAGTCCATGTACTGCTATGCATTCATGAGTGTGGTGCTAAAGATTTATGGCAGTAGCACATTGCTTTTATACAAATAAAAGTGTACAATAATAACAACTTTGCAAGCAATCCCCTTCAAGGAATCAACTGGAACATGGGTGGAGACTGTACCTGTTAAGCGGAATTGTTTGAATGAATTCAATTCAACATAAAAGACAGTTGCTCATTTGTGAGTAGGAGGAATATATGATGTTTGATTGTGGTTTACAGAATATTTTCCGGCTGAAAAACGGACAGTCCCGTTCCATCAACTGGGAAAACCGGAACGGAGAAAAAGGAAAAGGCGGCATGGCATCCAGCGATCTTGGTCCGTCAAGAAAAGGTTCCCCGTGTATCCCGAAAATAGAAGCAGGAGAGACCGTAACACTTGGTGAGATCCAGGGAGAAGGCGTGATTCAGCACATCTGGATCACCGTTACAGACCGTACCAGTGAACGTAACCGTTATGTTCTGCGGGATCTTGTTCTGCGCATGTACTGGGACGATGAAGAATTCCCATCCGTTGAATGCCCGCTTGGCGATTTCTTCTGCTGCGGCTTCGGTGTTTCCTACCAGGTAAACTCAGTCCCGATTGCTGTCAATCCGACCCGTGGTTTCAACAGCTATTTCCCGATGCCGTTCCGTAAAAACGCCCGTATTACCATTGAAAATCAGTGTGATGAGCCGATTCCGGCCTTCTTTTATCAGATCGACTATTGCCTGACAACGGTTCCGGAGGATGCTGCCTATTTCCATGCCCAGTGGCGTCGTCAGCGCATAACGGAAAAGGCAAAAGACTACGTTGTCCTCGACAATATCAAAGGGAAAGGCCAGTACGTTGGAACTTATCTTGCGCTTACCAGCCTCGAACGCTACTGGTACGGAGAAGGTGAGATGAAATTCTACATCGATGGAGACAAGGATTATCCAACCATTTGCGGAACCGGAACAGAAGATTACTTCGGCGGTGCCTGGAGCTTTGCAACACAGCAAAATGGCCAAACCGTTGAAAATCAGTACTGTACTCCGTATCTTGGCTATCCTTACTACTCTAGCCATGATACCTTCCTTCATAATGATTACCACAATGATGATCAGATGCCACAACGCAGCTTCTACCGCTGGCACCTTCTTGATCCTATCCTTTTTGAGAAGGACCTTAAGGTAACTCTGCAGCAGATTGGTGCCAGTCACGGAGGTCTTTTTGAACGTCAGGATGATGTCGCTACCACAGCTTACTGGTACCAGACGCATCCTCATGTACCATTCGCGCCACTCATGTCCAGAAAAGAGCGCTGGCCAAGATGATTTTTGACGCTTTTCCTATTTTATATGTTTCATGACTTTGCATATCGGCTACAAGAGTCCGTTCCGAACAAATCTGCTTCCAACGAATTTGTCCGGAAACGGGCTCTTTCTTTTTTATATGGTATTCAAAAAGCGATCTGGATTACAGAAATCCGTCTTTTCACAAAGCCTTCACATTTTTTGCCCATTCTTTATCTTTATGAACAGGGAGTCGTAGGACGGAACAACAAAAATATCCCCAACACCAGCATCGTTCGGATGATCAAGAACAAAGGATACACGGGCTACCTTATAAATGGTGCAGTGGAAGCCGAGTGCCCACAGCTCCGCATCATTGAACCAGAATTGTTCGAGCAGGCACAGGAACTGCGGCAGGCACGCACCTGTGAGCGTGGCGGCACTTCACTGGGCACAAGCTCCAAAGCCCTTTTGACCGGGCTGGTTTACTGCGGTCACTGCGGCAACCGCTTGAGCCTGACCAGCAGCGGACGGACACACACCTACGCCGATGGGCATACGGTGAAAGAAGTCCGGCCCCGGTATAGCTGCTTTTATAAGATCCGGCATCCGGGTGACTGCGATGGGCAGTCTGGCTACGGTGTTTCCAAGCTGGATTCCATTGTAGAAGAAGTTGTCCGGCAGATCTTCGCACAGTTCCGGGAAGTTTCCCGGAAGAAGCTGCTGGAATCGGTCAAGACCAACGATGCCGCCCGCATCCAGAAGAAGGTCAAGAAAATCCAGAAAGACTTGGAAAGCAAGCAGAAAGAACTGGACGACCTGAAAGCCGAAACCATTCTGGTCATCTGGGGCGTAAGTGCCTTGGACAAAGAACTGCTGGGTACACTGGTAGCCGAGGCAAGAGAGGCTTTGGAAACTCTGGAAAAGCAGCTTGTTCAGGCGCAGGAAGAATACGAAGAAGCCACCAAAACGGCAAAGCGCAGCAACTACATCTGCAACGAGCTGTTTACATGGGCGGATGTGTACGACACCGCCAACCACGATGAACGCCGCGCTATCTTGCAGCAGTTCATTGCGGAGATTCGTGTCCGAAAAGACTACGAAATCTCGATCACCCTGAACGCCAGCTTCAACCAAGTGGAACAGCTCAAGGCTGTGTCAACCTACGATGGTGCGGAAATTTTTGAAGGAATTTCCGAGAAGGGAGCATAAAAGCGATGCACTTGCCCGCAGAACTCTGCAAAATGCAAAGAAAGAAGCGTGAAACCGATGGATTTTCAAAAAGTACATTGATGACCCCGCCCGGTTCGCATCCGACTTCAGGGTTCGGAGCCTGGCACGGTCTGCCAAAGTTTTTTAGGCATAAAAAACGCCGCATCGTACAAAACGATGCGGCAAATTGGTGGACCTAGAGGGATTCGAACCCTTGACCTCTCGGATGCGAACCGAACGCTCTCCCAGCAATATCGCTTTTGTGCACACCTTATGCACTGCGAGAGAAGAAAAATCAACGTATATTCGTCCATATAGAATATTCTGCCATTTAAACTACCTTTCTTGGTCACAAATATGGTCTCCAAGCCGCTGATTTTCAAGATGAAGCTGTTTGGGGCGTAATATGGTTGGCGGACAAGTGAGCTACAGGCCCTTGAGATGTAACTCACATGGGGTTCAGATGTATCGCATCTCAATTCGCGATAAAATACGATGTATCGTAAAAGCGCAACTTCAACTTTGAATGAATGGAAGCTGCGCTTTTATTTTTATCCACAACACATTTCAAAAGGAGGATGCCTATGGATAAAGACTTTATGCTGCACTATTTTAACAAAGCCGTACAATCCGAATGGGAGGAACTGTTGAAAACACCGCGCTACCAACAGACAGCAAGTAAGCGTGATGCAATCGAACGAGAATTCTTTCGGATGCTGAACGATGAGCAGAAACGCAAGTACCTTGATTTGGAATCCGCAGTCATATTGGCAGAATGTGACATTGCAGAAGCCCTGTATATGAAAGGTGCCGCAGACCGTGAGTTGATGATCCGTTAATACCATGAGTTACGACTACTTCTATGGTCAGTCGGGCGAATTGTTCTCCTATTTCCGCATCCCAAAGGCACTGTTCCAAGACCACCGTTTCCGGCAGCTCTCCACCGATGCCCGAACGCTGTACGGCATCCTGCTGGACCGCATGAGCCTGTCTGCAAAGAACGGCTGGCTGGACGAGCAAGGTCGGGTGTATATCATCTACACCGTCCGGGAAGTGCAGGAATCCCTCTGCTGCGCCGAGCATAAGGCGGTCAAGCTGTTCCGGGAACTGGAGGACATGGACCTCATCGAGCGCAAGCGCCGTGGTCTGGGCAGACCTAGCCTGATCTACGTCAAGGACTTTTCCTCCGGCTTGCCAAAAGCGCAAGTACAGAATTGCCCAAACAGCAATTCTGGTGCTGCTGAAAGCGCAATTCTGGAGCAGCCAAAACCGCAAGCAAATAAGACTGATAAGAATAAAACAGAGTGGAACGATCCTGACCCTATCTATTCCGGGGGCATCCGGGAGCAGCTTGAGGATTATTTTTATCAGGCGTTAGAGGTGGAACTGCTGCTCCGGCTCTGCCCGGACGATGAGGACACCATCTACCAGATCGTGGACTTACTTGTGGACACCTGCTCCACAAAACGCAAGATGTTGAGGATTGCCGGGGATGATAAGCCCGCCGAGGTGGTGCGCAGTCGGTTGAAAAAGCTGAACGCAGACCATATCCGCTTCGTGTTAGGCTGTCTGGCAGAGAATACTTCCTCTGTGCGGAACATGAAGCAGTATCTGCTGGCGGCTTTATTCAATGCCCCAACAACAATGAACCTTTATTATCAGAATAAGACGAACCACGACTTTACTCACAACTTACAGAACACAAAGACCCGGACATGTATGGCTGTAGAAATTTGACACCTCACCTATGAAAATAAAAATTTTCATATAAGGCACGAATTCAATGCTATATACACCGGACTGTTCTCCAACGTATTTCCAGTTGTAATACAGTAGGACTTTAAGCGGTTCAATATTTCTCGAATGGTTGATTGAAATTGAAAAATTTGGTTGCCATCTAGTAAAGACTTAGACAACTTCCAAACTTCCGCATAGCTTTTAGAAACGTTAAAAACATATGCAAGAATATTGTCTGGATGATCATAGTACTTAAACAGATGTTCATAGCTACTGTTAAGACACTTTATTACATCTTCAGCAGAAGTTGTATGGGTTGAAAAATTGTAAATAAAAGCATTAAGAATATATCGAGCCTGTACGGTTTCAACTTGATAAGGGACATACCCCGGAATTATACTTGCTTTAGAAAAAGCGGTTTTCAAACAGCTTTCGGCTTCTGGAAAACGGTTGGCATCAATACAAGCAGAGGCGAACTGCTCCCAAAACAATGGATCATTTTGACAAAAAGGAGTGTTACGAACAGAATTATAAAAATCAAGGATAACCATCGCGGATGTTTCGTCCTTTTTGACAAAGTGGACAAAATTGGAATGAGAGAGAATAGACTTTAGGATTTCTTTATAGAACGTATTCGTAGAGTAAGAGTCACCAATTGTCTGAACAACTGTTGTCAATGCATTTGTTAAAATGGAAATGTCCTGAATATTAAATAGTAATTCACGTGCGACAACAGAAGATTGCACTCGTATCTGCGAATCCTCTGTGCTAAAAAATTCTTGGAATGTATGATTTTCGTCAAGACGAAGCTTTACATAATCAAGATGAAGGAGTTCGAGAAAATCAGTTAAGTTAAGTCGTAAATTTGAAACAGATGAAAAAAGTGCAAGTGCAACTAATTTACCAACAGGTGAATTTGAAGAAATCTGTTGAAACTCTCTAACGAGTCGAGTGTGAATATCTGTAGATTGGAATAATTGGAGAAGAATATCGGAAAAATGGCAATTCCATTCGTTTTTAATCTTTTCTTCAAGAATTCTTAATCGTTGATTCTTAGATGGAACATTCTCAATATAGTCAAAATTATTGTTCACCAATTGAGTTGATAATTGACGGATTTCCATTGAATTTAGTTCTGTCAAGAATTTTCGTTTGTATTTGGGGAAAATCCTATTTAATTTTCCACAAGTGACCCGATGTATAGCAGAACGTTCTGTTAGAATTAACGCAAAATTAGGATTAACGTGATTGGACAGCTGCTCCAAAATCTGCCAGCATTGAGAATAACTTTCAAGAATTAAAACAGTTTTCTTTTCGGAAGGAGCATAAATGGATTTGAGTTCATCCAAAGTATGATCGTTATATTGGCTAAACGTAAAAATATTTACTGACTCAGACAAAAGCCTTTGAATCAGTTGCATAACAAACACGGTTTTTCCACAACCCAGTGCGGCTGTAATTAAAATAGGGCAAGACAAACCATTTCGAATGGAGCCAACAATGTCTTCGAGCAAAGTGCGGTCTACTAGATAACGTGATTCATTCGTTGGTAACTTTTCAAAAAGGGTATCCTTCACCTGTCCTAAACAATACAGGTTGATAAGGTCTGAATAGGAAACAGATCCAATTGGATATGGAGAAGTATGCTTCTCAAATGAAGTATATTCAGTGTTTATCGATGGAATATATAAACTTTTTTCAGCCTCAATTTCCGCTGCGAAGCCATCCGTACCAAGTTTTGAACATTCACCATATGTTTCGATAAAGTTAACGCTAGAAGGCAACTCCCTCGGTTTCACAACAAAAAATAATTTCTTTCGCATTTCAGGCGATGACAGGTGGCGCTTGATGTCCAAATCAAACGTCATAGAATACCCGATAAAAATGACAACTTTAGCGAGACGAATATCTTGAATAAACTGGCGAAACCAAGGCTTATTCTCCAAAGTGTCAGAGACATAGCTTTGCTCTGTCAAACGGAATTCATTACAAAGTGTATCTTCACTGAGACGATTGATAGACCCATTCAAATGGACGCAAGTTGGAGAATTGATTGAATGGACAGGAGTATCACTAAGAGTAGCCGTAACCATTGCTGGTTTATCGGGAAATGCATTTTGATATGCGATTTCAGCGCATCTATCATAATTCGTTGTATATACACGAATATAAGGCAATGACATAATGGTACAGTGAGAAGATGAAACACTACTCAAATCGTACTCTTCATGGAGTAGCTCAATCAAAGCATCATCGCCTTTTTGACGTATATACTCCTGAGCTGCCATTTCAAGAGGCATCGGTTCCCCCGGAAATCCACATAAATCCGCAATATGATCAGCGAGTGCTTTTCCCGTCCAAGGAGTACGATTTTGGCAATTTTTAGCTCCAAATGAAAATCCAGATCCTAGAAACAGAACAGCTTTACCGTCCATGGCAAGGGTAATTGCTTTTTTTAAGGTCATCGACATCGAATCACTCCTTTTAAGAATATTCTATCTTTCATTTCTTGTTTTTTCAATACTTTTTATACAGTCAACACAATGTTAGCTTGTTTTTAGCCAACTTTCACAAATCGGACAATTATATCGTCGCAAAATGCCCAAAAAATCCGGTAAACGTATTTAGACTTCAACGAATATTTGATGTTTTATAAGATAGTTCAATCAAAACAACCACAACTTTGTTCGTGGTTCTCAGAAAGCGGGGTGATATTATCGCAAAGAAAGCAACCACAATCGCCATCGTCAACCAAAAAGGCGGCACGGCCAAGACCACTACCTGTGAAAATTTGGGCATCGGTCTGGCTATGGAGGGGAAAAAGGTTTTGTTGGTAGATGTTGACCCGCAGGGGTCGCTCACTATCAGTATGGGATGGCAGCAGCCGGATGAACTGCCCACTACGCTATCCACCCTCATGCAGAAAGCCATGAACGACCAGCCCATCCAGCCAGGTAAGGGCATCCTGCACCATGCCGAGGGCGTTGACCTTATCCCAGCCAATATCGAGCTGGCGGGAATGGAAGTTGCCCTTGTGAACAGTATGAACCGGGAAAAGATGCTCAAGCAGGTGCTGGACAGTGCCAAACGCGAGTACGATTATATTCTGCTGGACTGCACTCCTTCGCTGGGGATGCTCACTGTCAATGCACTGGCGGCGGCAGACACGACGCTGATTCCGATGCAAGCGCAGTACCTCTCTGCCAAAGGTCTGGAACAGCTCTTGCAGACGATTGGCAAAGTTCGGCGGCGGATAAACCCCAAGCTGAAAATCGAGGGTATCCTGCTGACCATGACCGACAGCCGCACCAACTATGGAAAGCAAATCAGCAATCTGATTCGGCAGGCATACGGAAAGCATCTGAAAGTATTCGACCAGACCATTCCTCGGTCTGTTCGTGCTGCTGAAATCAGCACAACGGGAGGAAGCATTTACCAGCATGACCCGAAAGGCAAGGTAGCCGCAGCCTACCATTCCATTGCAAAGGAGGTGGTGGCCGATGCCGAAAAACGACTTAAACGTAACACTGAAAGGGATAGATGAGCTTTTATTCTCCACCGAAGAACAGCGGCAGGAGGAAAAAAGAGAACAGGTGCAACAGATTCCCATTGATGAACTGCATCCGTTCACCAACCATCCTTTCAAAGTTGTGGATGATGAAGCTATGACCCGGACAGTGGAAAGTATTGCCCAGTTTGGAGTGCTGGCTCCGCTCATCGCAAGGCCGCGCCCGGACGGTGATGGGTATGAAATTATTTCCGGCCACCGCCGCCAGTTCGCCGCAAAGATAGCCGGACTGGAAACCCTTCCGGTCATTGTGCGGGATATGGATGATGATGCCGCTACCATTTTGATGGTCGATTCCAACTTGCAGCGGGAACACATCTCACCCAGCGAAAGAGCATTTGCGTACAAAATGAAACTGGATGCGCTAAAAAATCAAGGTGCTAGGTCAAATTTAACTTCGCCGCAAATTGCGGCGAAGTTTCGCAGCGATGATGCAGTTGCAAAAAGCCAAGGCGTCAGCGGAGATACCGTGCAACGTTATGTCCGACTGACGAACCTTATACCTGAACTGCTCAATATGGTGGATGAGAAAAAAGTATCATTTAATCCTGCGGTAGAATTGTCTTATCTCTCGGCTGAACAACAGCAGGAGATGATAAAGGCAATGGACGATACCCAAAACGCGCCTTCCGTTTCACAGGCAAAGCGTATCAAAAAGCTGGCACAGGCGGGAAAATTCACCTCTGATGCCGTTGTCGCCATTATGGGGGAGGAAAAGAAAAGCGAGTTGGATACTGTGACCATCAAAAATGAAACCCTGCGCAAATATTTTCCTCGCAGTTATACGCCCCGGCAGATGGAAGAAAAAATCATTCAGCTTCTGGATGCGTGGCAGAAAAAGCAGCAGCGCAAAAATGAACGCTGATTATGCCTTGAATCGTAAGACCCGATTGGGTCTTTTTATTTTGCAAAAATTCAGGAGGTAAAGCCTATGGACAACACGATTCCTTTCAATCCCACTTCTTGTACTGTCCGCACGGAACAGATCACCGTGGATGTGAGCATCCTGTCCGTGCTGAACCATGCGGCATCCCCCGGCAGACACAAGCCGGATGCCAATATTTATCTCGCCGCTATCGCCCCGGACATGGAACTGACCATCATCATGGAGGAAGATGCGCCCCACATTCTGCCCTGCTTTGATGAAGAAGATGCCACCATCACTATCAAGGGCGCGCCGCTGTTCATCAGCTACAACCCGGCACAGGTGCTGACGCTGGCGGGCAAGCACTATCTGACGGGTGCGGTCATTTTCTACCGCACAGACAGCAGCGGCCGCATCGTTTCGCTGACAGTGGAGGACATTTACCGTTTCCAGAGTTATCTGGAAATGCAGAGCGTCACGCTGGTGGCAGACGGTCAGAAACTGACCTGTATCTGCATCGACTGAGGTGCGCCATGCTGAATTTTTTCATCGGTTTCGCATTTTTTGAGTTCGGCGCACTCTGCGGCTTCTTCGTGGCTGCGCTGATGCAGACGGCAAGGGACGGTGATGAACGTGCAGGAAGAAGTCGAACAGAAAACATTCAACATTGTGGTATCCACCACAAAGCTGACCGCCCGGACGATTCTGAACGCTGGCCGAACAGCACTTCGGGAGTATCAGTCAAAATTACTGGCTGATAAGTCGAGCGGCAAGCAGAGCGTCCGAATGCTCCTGCGGCAAAATCGGGGTGTGTCCAGCGTAGAAATCAGCAAAACAGGCATCCGTGATTTTGAGCGGTACGCCAAAAAGTACGGCATCGACTACGCTATCCAGAAAGACACCTCCGAAGTGCCACCCCGGTATTTGGTCTTTTTCAAAGCCCCGGATGCAGATGCTTTTAATGCAGCGTTCAAAGAGTATTCGGCATCCCTGCTAAACAAAGTGAACCGTCCTTCTGTACTGGAAAAGCTGCATGAGCTGGTACAAGCTGCTGCAGAACTCACCGGAAAAGTCCGGCATAAAGAGCAGGAGCGCGGCCTATGAACACGAAAAAGCTCACAAAATGGCTGGCTCTGTATCTGCCCTATATCCTGCTGGGACTGGTAGCAACGAACTTGGGTGAAGCATGGCGGCTGGCCGAGGGCAAAGGACTGGGCGATAAAATTATGGCGATGATGGGAACGCTACCTTTAGCCTTTGCGAATCCGCTGCCCAGTTTGCCCCCATTGGATCTACTTGTCGGCTTTTTCTGCGGCGCAGAGTTACGGCTTGCCGTATATTTGCGAAGCAAAAATGCAAAGAAATATCGGCACGGC
>OWJQ01000058.1_pt1 | contig 72060 bp, 72 predicted proteins | sample 1732711 | NCBI WGS metagenome assembly OWJQ01 (sample SAMN05065745, study PRJEB22554) | human gut metagenome | biome: ENVO:2100002; feature: ENVO:00000062; material: ENVO:00002003 | host: Homo sapiens | place: USA | reverse complement strand
ACACCATACGCACCGTAAGCGGTGTAAAAGTCCAACGACCCCGACGACGAAACCGCGCAGAAGTAGCCGGTGTGGTAGATGTTGTAGCTGGAGTACGGCGACCGCAGCCACCAGACCGCCGCCGTTCCGGTGGCGGAATGTTTATTGGCAACTTTGCTGTTACCCGCTTTGAAGTAATCGTACTGTGCCTGATAATTCGGCTCAGCATCGTTGCAATACTGGTGCGTTGCAAAAACCTCATATTCGGACAACAGGAACAGATAATCCGTGGTAGAGGACACGTTACTGGCGGTATTGCTGCCGCCCTTATTATCCGTATACTTCGTGCAGGACTTCATCACTGCCCGCAGATCAGAGGGAAGTGCGGCCATCAGCGTGTTCGCGGTCGGGCTGGTGGGAGAGCTTGCGCTCCCCAGTACCTTGCTTCGCATCTGACTGCTTCCCCAGCCGCCAGAGTTCGTGTTGCTGGTGTTCATCGTGAATGCGCCAGACGTGGAAGTCGTGCTGCTGTAGCTGCTATCCACCAGACCAACAAACTTGCCGCTGATCTTACCCAACAGGAAGTGGATGCGGTTGCTGCCCTCCTTGCCGGAATTGTGGTTGAAACCGATGATAAAGGCATCAACTTTCAAGCTGGAGATCGTAGTCGCACCCACCTTGCCATTGATGGTCACGGACTTCGTGGCACCAACAGACCAGTAGTTTGCACCCTGCCCAGCATCGCTGACGGCCTTGATGACTGCCCAACTGTTGCTGCTGAGCGTTTTGGACACCAGCGTAACGGCCACCGTGAACGTCTTGCTGGACGGTGCAGTATAGTTGGTATCTGCACCCACATTGACCGTAATAGTGGCACTGCCGGTCGCCTTTGCGGTCACCGTGATGGTGGTGCCGGAAACACTTACCGTTGCAATGTTCGTACTGCCAGAGGATGCGGTCACCGTACCGCTGCCAGGCCGCGTAACAGTGATGGTGCCAGAGGTTTTCGGGTAGGTCAGGCTCAGACTGCTTGCGGACAGCGTAATACTGCCGGTCGCCTTGCCGATCGTCCACGAAGCGCTCTTGGCCGTAGTCGTCCCATCCGACCACTTATAATTGGAAGTCGGGGTAAAGGTGGCGCTGTAGCTGCCAGCGTTGGTTGCGCTGCTCGTGCCGCCGATCGTCAGCTGAGAACTGTTATAGTTGCTCCATGCAGGGGACTGCGCCGAGCCATTGTAGGTCACGCTGCCGGTCTGCGCCGGCACATTCTTGACCTCAGCCTTGCCGATCGTCCACGACACACTCTTGGCTTCCTGCGTGCCGTCCGTCCAGACATACTTGCCGATGGGCGTAAACGTGGCCGTATAGGTGCCAGCATTGATGCCGGAGGTCACGCCCCCGATCGTCATCATGCTGATGTCATAGCCTTTCCATGTGGGACTCTGGGTGGAACCGGTATAGGTCAGATTCCCGCTCTGGGTAGGCACGGCCTGAATCGTCAGGGTCAGCACAGAAAGCGCATCAATGGCTTCCTGCACATTCGCCGCCGAGATGCCGGACTTGCTATTGTCATAGGAAATATCTGCCGCAGTGCCGCCGGACGAACCGCCGCCACCACCAGCATTAAAAGGACCCCATGCCATAAGATTAACCCTCCTTTGCCGCTGTCGCGGCCGTGATGATGTGGTACTGCGCCGAAATCGCAGCTGTGGGCACCGATGCCGCACGGAGCCGGAGGATGCCGGCACGGCTTTCGGTCGCAACAAAATTTGCCGCTCGTGCAACTGCGCTGCTCGCCGGGACAACATCCACCGCCACATAGTCAGCCGCCGTTAAGCCGCTGATTGCAATGTCGATGTAGTTCGTATAGCCGGGAACACTGCTGTCAGTTTTCCAGCCAGTTGCAGGGATAGAAAAAGAAACGAACTCCGTTTTATCCGCTTTTACTCCATCCATTTCATCCAAAGCAGCGGCCGCGGCATCAGCCACCTGTGCCGCCCGATCTTTTGACTTCTGGGACACCGCCCGAAGCTGGTAAAGGGTCGTGAGCTTTTCGCTCAATAGGATCACCTCCCGAAAAAAGGGAGCGGCGGGACATCCCCGCCGCTATCCATGCTTATGAACTTACTCGCCGTAGACCTCGGCCAGCATCTCGGACACCTCGGCATCGGTAGCCGTGTGGTCCGCAATGGCCTTATTGATGGTGGCACCAATGCCATCCAGCTTGGTCTTATCCGCAGCGGACATCAGGCCAGCCTTGGCAGTGGTAGCCTCGTCATAGGTGGTATCCTGCGCAGGGATGCCCAGATTGGTGATGTCATCCTTGGTCACAGGAGTGGTGGCGGTCACATGGCCCTCTTCATCCACGGTGGTCTTGTACAAACCGCTGGCAGCAGCGGTGTGGGTGGGATGGACATACTTGTTTGCGCCAGCCGCAATGCCGTCCAGCTTATCCTTGAGAGCCGCAGTGAAGTTCTCGTCAGACAGGCCCTTTCCTGCTTCCTTTTCAACATAACCGGACAGGTCAACGAAACCAGCCAGCACATCGTACTTATAGGCATCGCCGACCTTGACCACCACGACATTGGTGCCCTTGGGATATTTGTTGCCCGCGCCCTCAACAAAGTTGGCGGTAGTAGTGAAAGCATCGGTGACATTGTACACATTGCCCAGAATGCTCTCAGACAGAGCGGGCAGTTCAGCAAAGACCACAGAGCCAGCAGGCTTATAGACAGCGCTGATCTTGGCGTTGATCTCATCCTTGGTGTAGGCATTGGTAATGCCGTAACCATCCAGAGTAGTTGCCTTGTCAGCCTTGCCCTCCAGAACAGCAGCCAGCGCGTCATCGAGGTCAGACTGAGAAACCTTTGCCTTGAAAGCCAGAGCGGCAAGACCCTTGATGGCGACATCAGCACCGTTCACGGAAATGCTGCCATTCTTGGAGCCAGTGGCGATCAGGATGTCAACCATCTTATTGGCAATAGCCAGCGCAGTTCCGTTCACCTTGACACCCTCAAGGACGTTGGCCTGAGAGCCAACTTTCTCCAGAGTATCAACACGCGCCGCCAGAGCATCGGCGACCTCTTTCTGCTTGGTACCCAGTGCCTTCAGGTCAGCCAGTTTTGCCAGATGTTTCTCATTGTAAGCCATAGTAGTTTTCCTCCTAAATTTTCTGTGATTTACTCACCATAAATTTCTTTCAGCATTTCGGAAGTATCATCCGAAGTTGCAATCTGATCTTCGGACACCTTTGCATTGGCCGAAATCGTGCCGTCTTCGGTCACTTCGATTCCGTTACCAATCTTAACGTGTCCCAGCTGTTCGCGGGTCGCAACGGTCAAGTCACTCTCTCCACCCCCTCCCTTGCCAAACAGAATGATGCAAGTGGAAATGTCTGCGGCGGGGATTTCCTTGGAGTAGAACTTCACCACTCCATCCCCGGTTTCGCATCCGTTCACGACACCCGCATCTTCGGCAATATGAAAACTTCCAAGCAGAGGTGCGCCGCTCGGAATGAGGGCGCTCGTACTGTCGGGAAGTTCTGCGGTATAGATATAGCTGTAGTCCGGGCTTTCTTCATCAGCCTGTTCCCAGCCCGATGCAGCCAACGTCAGAAAGTATGTACCGTAGTACCCACCGCTGCCATGTTCCGCAATCTCCTTGCGAATCATAGTCTCAACGGTCTTCTGATCCATGATCTGACCGGACTCCTCCAGCTTCTTCATGGCGGAACCCACTGCATCCATGATGATGCCGGCATGAGCTTCCGGGTCTTCATTGTGCCGCTGGAGCAGGTCATTTACTGCCGCCACCGTTGCAATGGCTTCCGGGTCGATTGCCGCCGTCACGGTATCAACATCACCAACAGCGGCGATCAGATCAATGGTAGCCAGCTTGCCCACAATCGAACTTGCCGGGCGGATCCATTCAGGTTCATTTTCCAGCACGAGATAGGTATAAGGGACTTCGCCCTCATCGGGGTCTTCTGCATAAAGGACAACCGCCGTGCAGTAGAAGCCCTTGTCCACATTTGCCGAGTTGATCTGCACCGTGACCTGGCACTCACCATCCACCGGGTTGGTGATGCCCGCAATCACGGCATCCATGACATAATCGGCAGGCTCCGTCATGGTTTTCGGGGTCTTGTCGTCCGGGATATTGCCCTTGCCCACGGCCACCCGCGTGTATTTCATCGCACAGCGGCCAGCAAGAACCTTTGCGATCAGGGCAATGCCGGCGGCAGACCCATAGCTGCCGTCTTCATATTTCGCCATAAGCTCTCTCCTTAATCAATTCTTCTGGGCTTGAGGTGTGTATGGTAAACAGCGCCACGCACGCCCTCATGCGCCATGGTGGCCGTCTGCACAGTGTCAGGGTATACGCCCTCGATCACAGGCGGCAGATAGGTTCCTCTTGATGTTTCAAAGCGGCTTTCAAACAGCCGGTCTTTTCCAACAATCGGCGGATAGAAATCAGCTTCGGTAAAGCCGCCGTGGCCGATTTTGAAATCTGCCCGGCTGCTGCGGTCCTGTGAAACGGGAGGAAGCCAGCGAACCACATTTACCATCGCGCCGTGACCAATGTTCAGGTCATAGCGGTATGTGCGGTAGGTCCGCAGATACAGGCGTAGGCCAACACCGGCGGTCAGAATACGCTTGAGGGCAACTGCAATCTGATCTATCAGCGCCAGCCGTTCCTCAGAAAGCAAGCTCTGATCCACATACAGTGCGACCTTTGCAGGGTACACGTCCTGCAACTCGATATCCGAAAACTGAACACCCAGCAGCTCCCCCGCTGCCCGGATGACGGTATCGCCATCGCCGCCGGAAAGCTGTGCCAGCATCTTGACCCGGATTAAAATTCGGTAGAGGGCATCACTTGCTGCACCGCGCTGTACACCAAAGTTGGCTCCATAGCGGTCAAGGACTGCGCCCTCAGCATTTTCAAGGTCATCCCACAGCCGAACCAGTTCGGCATTTTTATGGATGACCTCAAAGCCATCTGCCAGCAGGGAAAACAGTTTTCCGATGTTCGTTTCCAGCTTACGGTTTTTTCGGACATTCTGTAGATCCCGGTGGGTATAGGGGTCTGTCAGTATGTCCAGCATCTTTTCAAGATAGCCGTATTCACGCATCGATGGTCACCATCCCATCATCCGTGACAACCTTGGAGCGGCTATCCACCGGGATGTTATCCGCCTGAAGATTTTCCGCATCCGTACCGATCAGTACATCGAAATCCAAAACACCGGGAACCTTGTACAGCACCGCCGGAAGCCGCTGGTGATACAAAGTTTCGCCGATGCTCACCCCGCCGCTTTCGTTGTCGCCGATGTATGCGACAATAGCCGCTCTGAGCTGGTCTACTCCATCATGGGGGAAGTCCCCGCTGGTAGACAGCCCGACCACTTTCACATAGACAGGTACCGGGTGCGGCCGGTTGAAGTGAATTGCCTTTGTTGCTCCGGAAGCGGTGATAACCTCAACCACTTTCTGGCCGGTCGTCTGTATGCCGGCACCCAGTTCTTTGTAAATGATCTGCGCAATGTCGCTGTCCAGACCGCCGTAAACAACAGCTTCAATGCTGTGCGGCGGCAGGCCGTAGTCATCCACATCATCAGTATCATTTTCAAACACCTTTGCTTCCATGATGCCATCAACATTCTGGAGCAGGGCGGCACGGATGCTGTCCGCATTCACGCCGCCGGCATAGTCCACGCTGGCATAGTAGCGGTCGCGGAATTCTTCATCCGTTTCCCGTTCTCTACCGCCAGTAAACGCCGCCGGGTTTGTTACAGCCGTAATACCGGCTACCGAGCCGGGGTTTGTGATGGTGGTGATCGTATCCGCCGCCACATTACCATCCGGGCCAGTGCTTGTGCAGCGGAACGGCACCATGACTGTACCCTCTGCACCAATTTCAGTATCCGAAACAGCAAAGAACTGGATGCCGGCCGCAGTTTCAACCAGCCATCCCGCCGGTACTATGACCCCCGGCGGGCCAGTCACCATGATATAGCCGCTGGCTTTCTGGGCAGACAGCACACGTAGGCCGATGGCTCTACCGAGGTTCAGCAGCGAGGTGCCAACCGCTGTGTCCACAAAGCGGCTGTTGTAGACATCTTCCAGCACAGAGAACAGGATATTGAGTATCCATGCAAAAATGCGCAGGAACAGGCCGAGAGGGCTTCTGACGGTCAGGTTCGCCGTTACCCCAAACAATTCCCTCGCTTTATGCTCCAGAGCATCCAGCAGTTCATTGTATGTCGGGCGGCGGAAACCAGCTGAGGTCAGGCCCCATCCGTATTCATCCACCAGTGTTCACCTCCACTCTGATTGTTTCGCCATTGTACAGGACACCCGAAAATTCCACACCGAGCGCCCGGCCATCGGCCGTCATGGAAAGAGAACTGATTTCCTGCACATACGGTTCCTGAAAAATGCTCGACCGCACAACGCTGTCCGCTTCATCCACCGCTTCACTGCGGGGCTGCTGCACAACACGTTCCCAGTCGGTTCCATGATCGGTATTGAGTGGAAATTCGCCTTTCCATGTCAGAAGATTGTTTCTGACGTTTTGCGCGATCGCTTCTGCATCCTCACGGAGCATCAGCATCCCATTGGCATCAAAGCACAAATCTCCTGTTTGAGGATCCAATGCCAGAACAGTAATGTTTGCCATTCTTCCCCTCCTCAGGGCAGCGGGGCCGACGTGTTGCCGTTCCTGCTGTCCGTGTGTTTGTGGTTGACAAGGCTTATCGTTTTGGCGATCACGTCATCCCGGACTTTAACTTTGCCCTGAACTTCCACATCTCCCTTGATTTCCACCTTGTCCTGTTTCACTGCCACATAGATCCCGCCGCCCTCGGTCGCCATCACAAGACAGTTGTCCGGCAGTCCAGACAGCGGGTTAGATGCCGGCACAAATGCACCGATAAAAACGGCATCTTCATCAGAGTGGTTGCGTTCCGTGTTCGGCTCGCTTTCTTCTCCAGATGCCGCAATGCGGTCAATATCGTGGTCGATATAGAGCAGCACCCCAACATCCCCCGCTTTGTAGCAGGGGCGCAGGACAAAGCCGCCGCCCCGAACCAGCGCGACCGGGACAGACAAAATCTGCGGCTGGGTACGATACACGCCGGCATCCAGTGCTTTGGAAAGCGGCTGCACATCAACCCGCATGGCCGCAGGGTCAAATTTTTCCACCCGGCACAAGGCTCCAACGCGGACATTGGCCGCCTGTTCACGGCGCTCCTGATCTCTCAGGTCATATTCTCTTTTGCCGTTCATACAGGCTTCACCTCAATCGTTGTTTTCCAGTCGCCATCCGGGCATCCTGTATGCTGACCGCCTTTGATAAGGTGGTTTCCATTCAGAGTATCCGACTTTATTTTCACCACATCCGCCGGGGCCAGATGGTAGTTCAGCAGGCATTCCCGCTTATAGGTAACCTCCTGCTTTTCTTTTCCATCCTTGACGGTCGTTTGGCGGGTTGTTGTTTCGGTGCGGTCCGTGGCTTCCGCTGCCTGTAACAGCCCCGACTCAGCACTGAGGACGTATCCTGTTTTCGTGCCTGTTTTGGGGTCATTGATGGTAACAATGCCGTTTCTTATGAGGAAGCGGCTCTTACAGTCAGAGGTCACAATCTCCGTCAGGACATTTTTCACCTTGCCCTTGCAGACCTTGCCGCGAGGGTATTCTTTATCCACCGCCAGCTCCATCGTTCCAACCTCAAGCCCAAAAATGTTGAGCAGGTCTTTTACAATGGCACTGGCCTTGCTCCCGGCGGTGTAGGTCTTGTTGACCTCTTTCGAGAGCCATTCTTCCAGAGCTTCAGCGGCCGCAATGGTGGTAATGACCTCTGTGCCGCTATGCTTGTCCGAAACCTGTGAAACTTTCCCGGTGAATATAGCACCTATGTCCCCCTCATATCCTGCATTGAGGATAATCGGCATTCCTTTTTTGATGCTGTTGCGAGTGGCCGGAGATAGGTTGTAGGCTTCGATGGTCGCTGTTCCCAGTTTTTCGCTGTCCTCAAATGGCACCGTAAACTTGAAATAGAGATCATCCATGCCAAACCGCTTCGACCCTATTTGCAAGGTCGCTTGACGCTTCCAAAACTTCACGCTGCATTCCTTTCCCAGAGGTACAGCCGAACTTCTTTGCCGAAATTTTCAAATGTGACCTCCGAAATATCGTCGCCGGTCAGGCACAGCGGCATAATGACCGGCACCGGGAAGCGCTCATCCTCCACGCTGTTGAACAGCGGTCGGCCATATCTCACAATATCACCGTACACCAGCACTTCACCTGTGCTGGCAATCGACAGATCTACCGTAAAGAAACCGCCTACCTCATTGTAGCGGATGCTGAATGCAAACGTCCTGTCGCCCAGCTTGACGGAGAACGTATAAGGCACCTTTGACGTGTCAACATCAATATAGCTGACCTCATTTCCGAGGTCGATGAGTTTCAACCCCTCCATAGCTTCACTCCTTTACGCGGCGCTGTAGGCCCTTGTCGTGCGGCCAGACGGCCCGCTGCTGCTTGCCGCCTTGTTCGCATAGCTGTTGACATAAGAGGAATACGCGCTGGAGGAAATAGTCTGGGACACCGTTGTATGCAGACCATCGGCCGTAGTCGATTTTGTCTGCGACTTGCTGACCTTTTTTGAAGCGTTGGCATCCTGTGCGGACATCATCTGCTCACCGCTTGCCACATACTCTGCGGATACCCGGTTGATGACCTTGAGGCTTACGGTGAACTTTGAGCCGTTTTTATTGTCAGCGCTTATGTCGGATTTGAACGAGGTTATAACGCAGTCAGAGATCCGGGTGCGCCCGGTATACTCAACTACGTCTTTTTCTTTCCACATTCTTTCCAGAATATCGGACTGATCTTCGTCAAGAAAAACACCCGTAATGGAAAAGACCACCGGATCATTGATAACATGGTCGTTGATGTCGGAACCCTTTTCCACCGGGTTTGACGTAACCTTGCTGCTGCGCTGGACGCTTTCCGTTACGACTACGCCGGTCTTTTCAGCGTCAAGGCGGACCGTCCCGCACTTTTCGCCTGTAATGGTGTATGCCACAAAATCACCCCCTACTGTGCATACGCTCCCTGCAGGGTGCGCTCGTGATATTCTTCCTCTTTCTTCTCCTGCCAGAAATCTTCCATCGCCTGTTTTACCCGGCGGACGATTTCTTCAGCATCGGCTTTTGTGGTTTCCCCGCCCAGCGTGATGCTGATGGTCGGAGAGAAAGTAGAATGATCCTCATAGGTTACGCTGGAACTGCTGGTAGAGTTGTTGATAATTTCATCTGTCTTGTCGGCCGGGATAATTGCGGTGCCGGACGGCAGATATGCCATTTCGCCGCCGCGCTCATTGATGTGTGTCCAGCCGCCCTCAAAATCATCTGTGCCATCAGCATTGTGCGGAATGTTCGCACTGCTGCTCAGATTGATATTGATGCCGCTGACAGCATCAGCCGCAGACAAAATTTTCTGGATAGACCCGATAATGTTTTCTGCGCCCTCGGATGCCGCCTTTTCCATGCGGTCCCAAGCATTTTCTGCATCAAGGGTCATGCTCGCATAGGCAGTCTCTGCATCCTCTGCCATCTGCCCGTAATTCTCGTTGGAGATTTCGCGGGCAGCGGTTGCTGCCTCAGAAACAGCTTCCTGCGCTTGCTGGGAAGCCTGTGAAACGCTGGAGGAATACTCCGACGTGTCAACCGCCAGCGAGGTTTCTGTGCCAGCAGCACCGTCCAAATCGCTGACAGCGCCGGTTAGTTCCTGCACGGCATCGGTGCTGTCCTTTGCCCCGCCGAACAGCCCGCTGAACCAATCGACCACTGCACTCACGCCGCTGGTGAAAAATCCGAGCAAATCACTTACCCAGCCCACCACAACGCCGAGTGCATCGGCGATTACCCCCAGCACCGGCGAAATGTAGTCCAGCACCGGCACGACCACACCGGACAGCACAGAACCCGCCGCTTCGATGAGCGGGGTCACCACCGGCAGGATATTTTCTACGATTTGCAGGCCGAGCCGAATTATCGGCTGTAGTGCCTGAATCACAACTTGCAAAATATCGGTCAGCGGCGGGATGATCGACCCGGCCAGCGTCGATACCAACGAGCCGAACACAGGGAGAATGTCCGTCAGGAGCGGCATAAACGCATCTGCGAGAGGGCCAACCATATCCGCCGCTGACCCAAGAGCCATACCGAGGACAGGGAGTAGATCCTCGGCCAGTTCTTGCAACACAGGCATCAGGGGCTGAACCACACGATAGTTCAGCTCATCGAAAATATCTCTTAAAGGCGGAAGCGCATTCGCCGCCAACTCGCTGATAATTCCAGCCAGCGGCGGCAAAATTTCCTGTGCCAGATCTCCGATGATGCTCAGGACTGGCCCAGCTGCATCAAACAGAGTTCCCAGCGTGGAAATCAGGGATGGAAGAATGCTCTGTGCCAGATTGGAAATGACCGGCGCCGCGGCGCTCATCCCATCTGCCAGAATTCCAACAAATTCAAGTAGTGTCGGCTCCAGTTCCGGCCATTCATCCAGAAAAACGCCGACCATATCTTCCAGCGCCGGGGAAAATTTTTCTCCGGCATCGGCCATGAAGTCAGCCATTTCGCCTTTCAGCGATTTGATGGAGTTCGTCAAACCGCCGGTCTGCTCGACCGCGGCTTTCTGAATGTCGCCGCTCTGCTCCAGTATGGCATTGAGCCTGACCTGAGCCATTGCGGCATCATCCAGAGCATCAATATTGGTGCCAAGCCCAAGAGCTGCGGCGCTGTTCTTCAAGGCCGTTTTGTCGAGGACAATCCCGTACTCATTCAGAGCATCGGTGCTGCCACCGATCGCGCTCTGGATGAGCGACAGCGCTTCCGAATCGTCCATGCTGAACGCATTACCAAAGTCATACGCCAGCGAGGTTGTCATTTCAGAGAGGTTTTCGGCCGCAGCAGCCGTAATGCCTAACTCGTTATACATGGCCTTGTTGGAGACCATGAAACTCTGGACTTCGGCAGTACTCCGATGCACTGCGTCAGCGTAGTTATCCGCCCATGCGGCCGCTTCCTCGGAAAAAGAGCGGCCAAATTTCTTTGAAGTGCTTTCGGCATCAGAGAATGCGCTCACCGCCGCCGCACCAAACTGCTTGAGCAGTTCGATGCCGCTTTTTATGGCTTCAAAGCCAACAAAAGCCTTGACCGCCCCGGATATAGCTTCTTTGATTTGGTTGCCGGCATCTTCCCCGGCGGCACCCATTTCCGCAAGATGATCTCCGGCATCGTCCGCGCCGTCTGCGGTTTCATCCTCAGATTTCTTTGCCCGGCGAAGTGCGGACACCAGCCCACTGCGGATGATTTTAATGGGGTGCTGGAATGCCTTGCTGATGTTTTTCGCATTTCGGACCATGTTGTTGGCGAAAATTTCTGCCCGTTTCTTGGTAAAATCCATCGCCCCGGTCACGCCAGTCCGAAAAGACTTCGCAATGCTCTGGCCGGCATCAAGGCCATCGGCCATCGCACCCTTGAATGCGGGCCCCATGTCCTGCGCCGACTCAGCCGTTTTTTTGATCTGCGCCCGAAAGCGCCCGGCGGCACCGCCGGAGTCATCCATTTCATCACGGAAACTCTCAGCGGCGGCTTCAGCAGCCTGAGCGGCTTCTTCCACCCACTCAAGCCCCTCTGCGGTCATGTTCCAATGACCCGCCGCCTTTTGGGCCGCATTGCCTGCTTCGGATGCACTGGAAGCCATATCATCCAGCCCACCCGAAGCATCACCGACAGCCCCGGTGAAGCGCTCGGCCGCTCCCTGCCCCATCTGGCAGGCAGAAACCGCAGATGCACCCATCTGCTGTGCCCCAACTTCAACCGCCCCAATATTTTCTTCGAGGGTTTCAACCTTTTCACCGAGGTTCTCAACAGAGGTTTCAGCATCAGCAGTATCAAAACCGATACCGTATTGCAGGTTGCGCGCATCATCCATGTGGTTTCACCTCCCGATGCGCAAAATAAAAGCCGGCTCTTGAAAAGAGTTCGGCCCTCATTTTGGTTTTGCTTCTTCACGCCACTGCTCTACCCACAGGCATTTGGCCTGACGGCACTCTTGGTACTCCGCCAGATCCATTTGACGCAGTTCTGTGTAGGTCACGCCATTGCCAGACCAGACCATGCACCAAAAGCCCTTGTTGACTTTTGCTTTGTGGGCAGCGTTGGAAATGTCCAGTTCAGCTGCGAAGAAACTGCTCGATTGCAGAGATCAGCTTCTCGGCGGTCTTCAGGTCTTCGTTGTCATCGAAGTACTCCATGCCCTTTGCCTTGACCTCAGGAGGTGCCACAACGCAGTTTTTGAACATGCCGTCCATGTACTTTGCGCTCTTGCGCTTGCCGTTGCCGGTGTTGCCGCACTCATCGTTGAAGTCGTAGTACCACGAGGGCGAAACACTCTGGAGAGTGAACTTCTGCTCACCAATGGTGATTTCCTTAGTCTTAGCCATATATTTTCGGTAGCCCCTTTCAGATAAACTTTTTGGACGCTCTGGCCAGTTTGTTCCGGCCATAACTTAACGATAATTCAGAGACGGCACAAAGATACTGACCGATTCAGAACCGATCTCCTTTGCGCGGGTGATGTCAGGCGGTTTGATGACGCGGCAGCGTTCCTCTGCCACATTGACCGATGCCGAATCGTTGGCATCGACGATCATCACAGAGACTTCCTTACGCTTGAGCGCAAGGCTACGGACATACGGCAGGCTGGACGAAGTGCCCATCAGCGTAACAGTGATGGTGCCGCTCTCATTTGCATTTTCGTTGTATGCCACATCGCCCTTTACACCGACCTGCGTAGTAACCGTGTCTTCGTTGCGGGCAATCGTGATCATAGAGTCCGAAGCAAAGCCGGTAATGATCTTGCCGTTCATCACCAAGTTCACCTTTTTCGGGTCATAGGATGCAACTTCGATATTACTTGCCATGACAGATTCCTCCTTTCTTAGCCATTCAGGGTGACGCGCAGGGTGCCGTTGACCTTGACGCTGTGAACAGCGCCCTCCAGCTGGGCACTCCACTTGATGTCGGGCATCTGGCGGTTGCGGGCCTGCTCATCGGTCGCATCTGCCCGCTTGGGGATCACAACCGTGTACACACCGGTGTCATCCTCCGGGTCAGTTGCGATAATGTGCAGTTCCACAGCCCGGTTGAGTGCCGCGAACACGCCGGCCGCAACCAGTGCGAAACCGTCATCCGTGTAGGCAATCTTCTTGTTGGCAATGAAAATCTCATACAGATTTTCGCGGATCTGATGGGTGATGTAGTCAGCGCCCAACACATTGTCGATGAAATTCCCATCACCGCAGATGCCGTTCTTCATGTACTCGTGCTTATACTCCGCTGTCATAAAATTGACGCGGTTCTCCTCCAGCAGGTCGCGCTCACTGTCGCGGAGGTCCGCAACGCTCACGCCGTCCGGCACTTTCCACTTCCATGTGACACTCTCCGGCCAGAACGGACCGACACTGCCGACCCATGCTGCATCCGCCCACTCGGCCAGATTATCAGCATAGGTAACAACGCTGCGACCATACTCGTTGACATATTCCTTGTCGTTGGTCTGGCCGAAGTAGAACTTGCGGTGATCTTCCACACCGGCACCCAGCGCTGCTTCCGTGGGTTCCGTGCTTTCCGCCCACTTGCACAGGGCAGTCACGCAGACCGGGTCGGTAACGTCGGTCAGAATGAAATACCAGTCATCGTTGTGGTCGCGCAGGTCTTCGATGGCGGCAATGAGGTTTTCGGCCTTAGTGGTATCCGCCTTACCTACGGAAACCGACACGACAGCGCCGCCCAGGCCCATATCCTCGAAGCAGTCTGCATCCTTGTACAGGCTGATGCTCTCCGCATAGCCAGAAACAGCCGTGCGGGTGGTACTGGTGTAGGTCACGGTATTGTCGTCTACCGCAGCGGTGAACTTCACACCATCTTCCTCAAAGGACGTTCCTGCGAACAGCTTTGCCAGCCCGGTGCAGTCCACCGGCACTTCCTCGCTGGTGGTGATCTCCACCACAGTCTTGCCGCCGATTTTGGCATAGTAGGCAGTGCTTGCTTCCAGCGTTTCGGTCGGCATATTTTCGCCGAATGCAATTTCAATGCGGGACGCAGTGCCGCCCACATTCTGAGGATTTTCGATGCCAGCCACACGCACCTTGCGGATAAGCGTGTCTGCAAGGGTGTTATCCTGATTGAACATCTTGTCCGCCATGGCCGCGACCTTTTTCCCCGGAAATGCCGCCTTGAGCTTTTCAAGGTCATTGTAGATCGCCATGTCAGCCGCGCCCTCGGTCGAGAGCAGCAGGATGTCCAGCTTTTCCGCCGCCACGGTTTTTGCATCAAGCGCGGTAAAAACCTGAATATCTTTCATCCAATTCAGTCCTTTCCTTAAATTTTGATTTTTTCGATGGACGCGGTTTCGCGCTCATCGATGCGGGTATACCGAATCTGCACATCAAAGCCGACCCGCCGGGCGGCTTCGTCCACAAGAAGCGTTGTGCGGTCCTGTGCCTGGCCCACATCAACCACCGCCACGCCCAGTGCAAGGAAATCATCCTGCCCTGCGTGCTTAAAATAGCTGATAGCCTTATCAGCGACCGCCCACGCTTCATCTTCACCGTTCACCGCAGAGCCATTCTCCGCAGTGCGGTTCTGGCTGCAAAAGGTGAATGAGAATGTAGCCGATGGCATTTCCATCCGAGAGATTTTCACACCCTCGGCAACATCGGCAATCTCATAGTCACCCATGCCGCCGTCCGGGATATACGGTGCAGTTACCGTATAGATGCAGAACGGCGGCTCAGCTTCCGGCTGAACCTGATTTGACAGAATGACCGGGCATCCAATGTAATCCCACAGGCTTGAGATCAGACGGTTCCGCAGTTCCCTGAAATTCATTTCGGGTTGCTCTCCCCTTTCTTCTCAACCATGTAGCGCTTCATCGAATGCACAGGGCCGTGGGTCAGCTCCTGCTTGACCGTATAGATCTGGCCGTCAAACCCATCCCGGAACTGAGCGCCCACCTGCAGGGTATGCCCATTCGTATAGACTTTCTGAGCATTGAGCGTATAGCTTCCGCTGTCAATGTACTGCAAATCCTCATTGTTCAGCGGCATCACAACGCCCTGAAACGCAGTTTCGACCGTTGTTCCCGGCTTCCACTGTCCGCCCTGCTCCTTATCATAGCCGCCGCCCTCGGTATGCACCTCGTACATACTGTGCAGCAGGCTTCGCGGGATCTGCGGCCCTTTCCATTTTCTCATAAATCAGATACCCTCCACGCTGTACGAAATGCTGTTGTACAGCCGCCCGGTATCAAACAGGGGCTGATACTGGGTGCTGGTCAACTGCGTTGTGGCAGACTTTGGCGGTGACAGCTTCGTGTTGAAGTAGTCGTGGGTCATTTCGACCGCCCACTTCCCGATATAGTCTGCCGCTTCCTGAGCCGTCCATTTTTTCAAAATGATGCCGTCCACAGCTTCTTTGCAGATATTTTCCAGCGTGGCCTTGCCGGTGTCGAAGCTCGCTCGAATGAAACTGCGTTCTGGGATGGTCACACTGTCCACCAGCATATACATCCACTCGTAGTCCTCATTCGGGCGCGGGTCTTCTTCGCCGCCGCTCGGATGCTTTTTTGCATCATGTTTTTCCTGCTTCTTCCTGCCGGGGGCTTTCTGGGGATGCTTTCTGTCGCGTACCAAAAAGCCATAGCCGGGAGAAATGGGAATAAACCGCAGGTCATTGAATTTGCGGGGACTGCCAGCATTCTTTGCTTCCATATTTAACGGAATAGCCAGATGCTTGACATTCTTCGCACTGATCGTCGCTCCATATTCATGCACACCGGCAATCATCAGGATGTCGCTTCCCGCGTCTCCCAGAATACCCACATGAATACTCACGCCTTGCAGCGCTGTCAGTTCCCGCTTGATGCGCTCCATATCTGCGCGAAATCCATCTTTAAGGATTTTCATGTTACCACCGCTGATACTTTGAAATCACGGACTGCCATGTTTCGCTGATATTCTTATCGAAAGTCCAGCTCACATCGGAGATAGAGAACGCCGACAGCCCGGCGGCATCATTTTCAATGATGGCCCACTGCTGGGCGATCATGTACCAAACAATGGCTTCCAGATCTGCCGGGAGCGTGGCCGGATGGTCTTCGGTGGCATCTTTCGGCAGAATATACCCGGCCACATACTGCACCTCCAGATATTTTCTGGGGGCAATGTAGTCATAGGCCAGCCCGCCGATGTGCCCGCGGTATGTCCATCCATCTTCACGGAACAGAACCCCAATCTCTCCGGTTTCGTTGAAATCGAAGTCCGTAATGGTTTCCCCGGTGAACGTGTCCGTGATACGTTCCACACTGACAATGGGATACTGCTCCAGCGACAACTGCTGCGTTCCAGTACCACAATATCTTTGCCGGTAGGTGCTTTTCCCCAGCTTTCTTCCCAGCTGAGTTTCCAGCCACGCAGATGCCGCATTGATAAGCTGCACAAGGGTTGCGTCCCGCTGTGCATCTTCTTCCGCCGGGTCGATGCCGAGCGAGGTTTTCAGGGCATCCAGAGTGGTGAGGGCATTTTCTCTCAGTGTTACGGCCAACACGACACCTCCAAATAAAAGCCCTCTGACAGGCTTTCCCCATCAGAGGGAAACTTTACTGAGCGCCCTTTTCCGGGGCTTCCTGCGAAGCCGCAGGCGGGGTTGCGGCGGTCTTCCGCTCCTTTGCATGAACTGCTTTGTTCTCAGCAGGGCGCGGGGCGGACTTGGGCGGTTTGAACATTCTCGCCATCATGCAGCCCTCCATCAGATACTTTCCTTGACCGGGCAGTTGGTGGCATCACACAGCGCCAGCGCACCGATAGTGCCGTTGGTGGCGGTGATCTTGACGCAGGACTTGCAGCCGATCAGGTCAATGTCGAGGTTCGCCACAGCCTGAGCTTCGGCTTCGTTCTCGATGACGGCCTCGCCATCCTCATTGACCGGGTTATCAACGAAGATGCGGCCGTCCTTGACCGGCTCATACGGACCGGCGGTGCTGTCGGCGGTTTCGACCTTGATGGTGGCCGTCTGGGATGCTTCCACAGTAACAGCCAGCACGGCGCTCTCATAGCCGGTGCGGTCAACCACATTGCCGCTGGCAAACGGCAGGACGGTGACGGTATCAAACAGTGCTCTTTTCATAGCAGTCTTCCTCCTCAGATAACCTTGATATTGTGGACGTAGGCGAAGCTCTCAACATGGCGCACGCCAATGTCATCGTACATCAGCGCGCGGGTGCCGGTCAGATTTTCCTCAAAGGCGTTGTGCTGGACACCGTTTTCATCCGTCCAAGTACCGTCCAGAGTGGTGTAGGTCTCCAGACCCATCTGATCGCCGATCATCAGGTCTGCCCAGTTGCCGAAGAACATTTCGGTGCAGCCGGTCTTGCTGTCGGTGGGGATCTGATTGGAAACCTTGTACGGCATGCCGAGGAAGTTACCAGCGTTCATCTCGTCGCGGTAGATGTAGTCGCCGGTGGTGGTCTTGATGTTCTTGAGATAGCCCTCCATAAAGGAGTTGAAAGCCCAGCCCAGAGCCTGATCGTCCACGTTCTTGCTCATAACCAGCGACTTCACATAGACCGGGAAATCGGCGGTCAGCTTGCCGTCTGCGGCATACTGGGCATCCATCTTCTTTGCGTCGATCTTCTCAACGCCGGGGGTGTTGGCAATGCCGGTGGGCTGGAACTCGCCGCCGGTGCCGTACAGAGCGCCCCAGTCAAGGCCGAGCTGCATACGGCGGGACAGATCAGCGGCGAACAGTTCATCGGCGCTGTACTTGGTGCTCATCAGCAGTTCGCGGGTCTGGGGCACAATGGCTTCCAGACGCTTTGCAGACAGGCGCAGGTTGCCGAATGCAGGCTGAGTGGAAGCGATCTTGCGACCCTCACCGCCCCACATAGCGCGGGTGCCGGAGGTCATGCGCGGGATGTTCAGGTTGCCGTTTTCCAGCGGAATGGTGCGTGCGCCCAGCTCCTTGATGACGGTCTTGCTGTACAGCAGTTCGATGACCTCATCCAGATAGACTTCCGGGATCAGGAAGCCGCCAGCGGTCGGGTTGGTGGCAGACATGGCCTTGAACTCGTGGGCCATGGACGTATCGTTGTAGTACTTCTTGGCGTAAAACTCGGCACGTTCCGGGTCATGCCGGCCGAAGACATCCAGACACTTGATGGCGCGGGCGAGGTTCACCAGCGGGGGCACACTCTTCTGCTGCTTCTTGGCGGAAGCGGTGCCACCCATGAACAGGCTGGAGTACTTACGCTGGGCAGGGGCAGTGCCGGACTTCACCTGACGGCGGAATGCAGCGGACTTGCGGCGCTTGGCATCATCCTCAGAAGCGGCTTCGTCGTCATCCTTTTCATCAGAGTCAGCCTCATCGTCATCCTTGCCCTCAGGATCGGCTTCATCATCGTCCATACCCTCATCTGCGGTCATGGCATCGATGATCTCAGCGGCTTCCTGAATGACTTCATCAGCCGTCAGGTCGCCGACTTCCTCACCAGCATCCTTACGGGACTTGCGCTTTTCGTTGGCATTGTCCACGGCCTGTTCGATAATATCGGCCATGTCCTCTGCGGTAACGCCATCCAGCGCGGCGGCAGTATCACTGCCATCATCGCCGGTATCGTCCTCCTCGCCCATAGCTTCCTTGACGGCGCCCTTGATGAGGTCTTTCAGCTCATCGGTGCCCACCTTCATAGACTTGATGGCGGCTGCGGACTTCTTTCTGTTCTTCAGACGCATTGATTTTTCCTCCTGTGTCAAAAAATAATTTCTACAGTTTTCTTCGGAACGGATTTCCGTTCCACGGACTTGTGTGCGCTTACCGGGGGATGCCCCTTGCCGTTGTCACCCTGTGCTTCCGAAATGATCTTATCCAGCAGCTTTGTGGCGGCTTTCATGGACGTACAGGCATCCTTGAGGGACTTCATGCGGGAAGCAGAAATTTTGCGCCCAGCCTTTACCTCGGTAACGATGGCCTGTGCTTCTGCTTCGATGCGGGTTGCCGCATCATCCGATTTGTGGTCCGTAATGACTGCCTGTTCGTTCATGGCCCATGTGACAACGCTGATTTCCCAGAGTTTGACTTCGCGGAGATGGCGGATGCCGTTCTCATCGTAGTCAAACACAACCGGGTCATAGCCGATGGAGAGTTCGCACAGAACGCCGTCATGGATCAGCGTCTTCACATCCCTGCCGAGAGTGGTATCACTGATCTTGGCGCTCATAAAAAGACCTTTTGCATCCTCGCGGAGTTCGGTGGGAATGCCGATCGGCAGCAGACTATCGTTATGCCCGGACAGGATTTTCACCCGGCCGATGCCCTCGGCGATGGTCTTCGTGAAGGCACCCGGCTCAATAATGTCGCCGCCGCTGTCGATATTGGAGAACACGGCTCCATAGCCGGAGAATGTACCCTCTTTATCGTCAAAGCCCTCCAGTTCAAACTCCACGGTTTTGTACTCGGTCTTTGCGCCCTTGTGCTTTACTCCCCGTGCAAGGGAGCGTTCCCATGCGCTTTTCCCCACGCGCTGGGAATAATAAGACGGCGATACCCGCAGATTTGCAACTGCCAGCTTCGCCGTCATTGTGGGGTCATCGTGTGTAACATCGACCGTTCCTGCCTTGGTACCGTGCCGGGCAAGCTCTGTGTTCATGCCGTTCAGCAGGTCTTCCAGCTGGAATGCTTCCTTTTTGAAGTCAATGCCGATGGTCTGTGCAGCACGAGCTGCATCTTCTCGCGTGAATACCACTCTCACGCCCTCCTTTATCTGTTGTAGGTGACGTAGCACCTGCATTTGATGGTTTCGCGTGCAGGCCCCTCCGGGTCGCAGGGATACCGCAGACCATTGGAGAACCGGGCATCGATCGGCACGGTCTCTCCGTCCATCTTGACATGGTTCGGACCGCCATTGGAACCATCACGAGGGTTCTTCTGCGGGCGGTGATGCCACGTCTTCGTGGTGGCGCCGCTTTTCTGCATCATGTCATAGTGGCCGGTCTCCAGCGTCATAACGGTTTCTTGATCTGCAATGAGCCGCGCCCTGCTCCGGGTCTGGATCTCATACTCCTGCAAAATCTCATCCGCCATCTTTTCGCGGCCAATACCAGCTTCAATGCCGTTTGCCACGATGCGGGAGATATTTTCCTTGGTGGTCTGCGTCACACGACGGACGCGCTTCCCACCGTGGAGCTTTGCCTGACTGAGCAGTTCCGGGCGGTCAACACCGCGGATATTGTAGGCCTGTTTTGCAATCCGGGTACCCTCATCATAGGTCTGCTTCCAAAGCGGCTTGAAGATTTCTTCCATTGCCGTTTCTTCGGACGGCCAGTTGACAAGGCCACCAATGAACTGCTCCACAAGATTTTTCTGCTCCTGCTCACCGAGGGCAGACCATGCGGCGCTGTCTTCCACATGGTTTTCCGTGATGTAGGGCATCAGGACATCCCACACGCTCCAGTCTGCTTTCTCAGTGCCGCTCAGAGAGCCGGAGAGCCGTTTTTGCTGTTGCCGGAAGAACTTCATCGTGGCAACTTCAAACTTCGCTCTCTGGGCTTTCTGGGCGGCCGCCAGCAGATTGCCGATGTTCTGCACACGGGATTTTTCTTCATGCTCCCGGCGGTCACTCATAGACAGAATCCCGCCGGTATCTTCATCATCCGTGACTTCGACTTCATCTGTGCTTTCCTGCATCAGGTCGGTCGTCACCTCCGCCGGGTCATCGTTGGAGCCGATGAACATATCGGAAATGGTGATCTTGAAACAGTCACCGCCGGTCTTGCAGGGTTCCATGCCCAGCAGTTCGCGTGCTTCATCCTTGGTCAAAAGCCCGGCATTCCAGCCGTCAATGCCTTTGGCCTTGTCAAATTCCTGCGAGCGCGGGACCACATCATCAAAATGCCAGACAAGATCATTGCCATAGAACGGCAAAATCTGTGTATTGATGGCTTCTTCCCGGCGGTTGAGCCGTGGCATGATGACGTTCTGGGCATAGATGTACTGAGCCGCTTCGCTCGTGGCTCTGTTGCTGCTCTCCGTGATGCCCATGATTTCACGCGGAACACCAAAATGCTCAAGCACGGCATCCCGGAGAAACCTTCGCCCCTCCGTCATATCCATGTCGCGCATGTTCTCGGCCAGCTTCGTCACAGTCACGTTGCCGTCCACCGTGGCAATGCCGTGGGAGTTGAACGGTCCTCGGAAGCGCTCATTCCATTCGGACCTGAAACGGTCGCGCTGATCCTTACTGCTTCCCGGCATCGAGATCAGCGTGGTCGGAGTGGCATCGTTGTAGAAGAACTTCTTCTGGAATTTTGCCGCGTACTCGTCCGTCTCGATCTCATCTGCAAGGGACTCTGCCGCACCGAGACCTCTTTTGTAGGGGTCAAGCGGGTTCAGTTCTTTCATGCAGAAAATATCGTCCACCGGGATTTGCCGGATGAGTCCGCCGGTCGTTCTGATTTCATAGTAGGGGTAGCCCACATAGGGGGTCTGCTGCACCCAATGTGTAGGGAGCGGCCACAGCTCCACCGGACGACCGAGGGCATCAAATTCATAGACGAAGTAGCCCTCGCCCTTGAGTTCCAGATAGATCTGCTGCAACCGCCAGCACGCACCCCAAGTCATTTCATAGAGGGGGTTCGGATGCGCCATGAAATTCAAAAAGGGATGGTCCGTGATTTCCACTTCTTCCCCGTTTTCATCCTTGCGGTACAGCTTACCGGCGCAGGTGGACAGGTCGGAAGCAATGCGATCCACAACCGCCAAACGCGGGTTGCGGCCAAACATTTCCAGCCAGTCCCGCGTATTGCGCTCAGGCGGCGTAGTGTACCGGGGCAGCATAACGCTGACGTTCCCGCCATTGTACTGCCGCCCAACGGCATTGCGCCGTCCGAATCCAAATACTGCCATGTTTCTGTTGTTTCCTCCTATCCGATTTCCCATGTGTAGGTGATGGGCTGATACAGGGACAGCGCCACGGCATCCGCCCGGTCAGGGCTGGGCAGGCCGCGCCGCTTCATAATGTCCTTGCTCTCCAGCTTCAGCTTCGGCGGTGTTCCGGCAAAAGCGTACTTTCGCGTGGAAAGCTGGGCAATCAGCTCTGTATCATTGGGCAGGTGTAGCCGCCCGCTCTGTGCCATGTCACGAACCAGTGACCACATCCATGTGGATATGTCGGCATAGTTGGCGGCTGCATCCTCCTGCGGCACGGATGCGCCGAAATTCACCGGGATAACCTCAAGCTGGTTCAGCCCTCTGGCTTCCCTTTCATGGCGCAGAATATCGGTCACGCCGCCGCCCAGACCGGTATCATCAATGATGGCATAGACCATGCCGGGGTACTGCGGGTACTTCTCCAGCAGGAAAAGATACTCAAAGATGATGTCCTCTGCCGTTGCCCACAGATCCTGTCCGTTCCGAATTTTCAGTTCCTGAACGTCAGCATCTATGTTGGGGGCAATGACGGTGCAGTCATCACCAAAACGGGCAACGTCACAGCCGATAGAGAGTCGCACCGGACTGTCATGCGGAAGCGGCTCATTCATGGTGGCCTTTTCCGCAATGTAGCTGGGTATGAACACATCACTGTCCGCGATCGGCGGCAGGCCGTCTACACGGACGCGCACCACATTGGAATTTTTGCCGTACTTCTTTTCGAGGGCAGCTATGTTTTCCTTGCTGGTGCGGGGGCTGTCACGGCTTGATACCGTCATGCAGTACCAGTCCATGCCGTCCCCTTGGAAGCTCTCAGCGAAGCCGCCAGTCGCCTTTGTGGGGTTCCCGCAATAGAGAAGCCTGTTGTTGGCACCGGTCAGGGTGCCGCCAATGGCATCAAGGATGGGGTCAGCAACACCGGATGCTTCGTCAACCACGAAAAGCATATTGTCTTCGTGGAAGCCCTGCAGGGACTCAGGCTTTGTGGCTGTACGCGGGACGGCAAACCAGCGGCGGTCATAGCCGTTCATGTACACGCGGGTCTTCGTCCATGTGAACATCATTTGAAGCACCGGGCTTGCGTCAAGCCACTTTGCCATTTCCGCCCACAGGACGTTGTCCAGCTGTTGCATTGTGGGTGCGGTGCAGACGATGCGCGGGTAGGAAAAACAGGCAATGAACCACCACATAAGATTGGCTTCCAGTGCCGTTTTGCCCACGCCCTGACCGGAACGAATGGCAACACGCCGATGCTGTGATACCGCCACAGCCGCTTCCCGTTGCCATGGATCCGGCTCAAAGTGAGTCACTTCCTTGAAAAACAGGAGCGGGTCTTTGCGGTACCGCGGTATTCTTCTTTGGAAAAACTCACGGCGCGTCATCGTCCATCTCCTCTGCGGCCTGAATGGCTGCTACCCAGTCGTCAACCAGTTCGCTCTTTCCGCCGCCGCTCATATTGCGCAGTTCAGCCAGCTGTTTGATGCACTGGGCTTTCTGCCGCTGCACATCGGTCAGGAGCTTGTTCAAGCGCTCTATGATGAGGTAGGACGCTTCCAGAGTGGAATTTGTCAGGGTTTCATTGCCCGGCAAACGCTCCCCGGCGGCTACTTTGGCATCAATGGCTTCCACATAGGACTGCAAATCGTTCTTTTCCTTTTCAGTGTCACCATCCAGCCGCTTGAAATTCCTGCTTCTCTTGGATGTGGTCTGCGTCTGAACATAGGCTCCCTCTTGAGAATAGTGGGAGATACGTTCCAGCAGATAGCCCTCGCGGGCGGTCAGCAATTTCAGCTCATTTATGAGCAGTTCTTCTGCATCCACATCTTCGTCACAGGCATCCAACAGCTGACGGTGTTCCTCTGTCCAGCTTCGGAACATCAGTTCAGACCACCCGCCATGCTTGACGGCGTTTCGGTTACCCTTGGGCGCACCTGCTCCAACGGCATTGACATTACCCGGCGGCGCGCCCTGTTTTGGTCTTGTTTCAGGGTCAGGTGCGGTGGGTGCATCCTCTGGGTGCAGGGTGCGTTTTGCGGGTGCATCTGCACCCTGCGTCCAGTAGCGCTTGCGCCATGACTTTACTGTGTTGATAGACACATCCAACTTCTTGGAAATCTCGGTGCAGGACAGCCCTTTTTTATACAGGGTGTAGCCTTTATCCCGCTTGTCCATCTACATAGTCACCATCCTCCTTTGTTTGTTTCTGCTCAAACTGGCAGGCGGAACACAGAGCGCACGCTACACGATGCCGTCAGCGGCGGTCTGCATTTCTTGTGAAGAAATAGAAAAAGGGAGTATCCAACAGCGCCAGACAGGCTTTCAGAAGATACTGCCCGATGATGATACCGATAAGCTGCATCCGGCCCTCGTGGGTATGCACCCAGCCCAGACCGAAGCCGAAGCTGATGACCGCATAGATCACCGTGTCCCAGATCTGGCTCGTGATGGTGCTGCCGTTATTCCAGAGCCAGCGGCCACCCTTGGTGCTGCCATGCTTGGCAATGTAGCGGTCACGGATTGCATGGAATACGGCCACATCCCACGACTGGGAAACGAGGTATGCGGACAGACTGCCGATGACAAAAATCCAGTTCTGCCCAAGCAGGGTTTGATAGGCATTGTCCATGACAACATCCGTCGCAGGGAAAACGCCGGTGAGCATAATGCAGGCGGTGGCAAAAATCTGGCCGATAAAGCCATACTTCACCACGCGCTGGGCCGTGGCCTTGCCCCAGATCTCGCCGATGATGTCTGTGCAGAGGAATGTGACGGCATAGGTGATGGCACCGCCGCTCAAGGCCAGCTCGATGGGGCCGATATGCAGGCCGGTGGTAATGGTTCGTGCGCCGGTCACATTGGCAATGACGATGCTGATTGCAAACAACGTAATCAGAATCACCAAATTCTCGTTTGTCTTTTTCATTTTTGCTCCTATTCTTGTGAGCCTGCGGCTCGTGTATATTTCTGTTTGCAGATGGTGGCGCACAGGCTGGCTCTCGCTCCATAGAGAAGCGTTTTATCTGTCAGCTCCAGCCCCCTGCCCTCTGTAATGGTCCTCACCGCGGATAGCCGCCGTTCTATGAGGTCTTTGCGGAACTGGTTGATGTGCGCCTTTTGGTTGCCATCATCGAACCAGCCATATTTGACCCCGGACAGCCAGCTGGTGCTGTCTGCAGAGGTACAGAAGCTGTTCTGTGCAATCATCTTCACATCGGTGCATCCCAAAAGGTGGATGTCGATCTCAGGTTTGCGGTTTTTGATGTAGTGGGTCAGATAGCGGGTGTCTTCCCGGAATGTCTTCGGCTTGATGATTCGCAGTTCCGGGATGCTCAGGGCAATGTAGTCGCTGAAATCTATCAAGCTGTCCAGTCCCCGCATCCCATCCTCAAAATGGAATACGTTGATCTGGGGGTTATCCAGCAGCTTCTTCATCCGCTCCCGGAAGTACCACGCTTCCCTTACGCCCAGCACTTTCTGGCAGTCCAGCTCGACACAGGTACAGCGGAGATTGTTCTGCTGCACGAATGCTATGAGCTTGTCCTGCCACTCGGTCAGGCTTTCCAACGTCTGTGTCTGCCCTTTCCCGGCACCAAACATCAGCGTGAACAGGCCACTATCCTGTATCACATGGCGGTTGACTGTATCCTGCACACGGATTACATGGTCCGCCGGGAGCCGGAAATCATCATCCGGGTGGCACTTGAGAATGTACTTGTAACAGGAAAACAGCCGGTATTTGGTTTGTGCTGCCAGCAGAGCGGCGTAGAAGATTTCTCCGCCGTCGCTCCCGGCAAAATGCACTTTGATGTTGTTATCGAACAACTCGCGCACCCCCAAACCCATCTTCAAGGACGGTGCAGGATGTGGAGTTTTCAAACTGGTTCAGAATTTCAGCGGCGATGTCCTCACAGGAGCGCCGCCCAAAATGACAAGCGCCATCCTCATCCCCATACTTGGAGAGAAGATAGCGCTTGATTGCATTCTGTTGGCTGATGATTTCTATTTCACGGTTTGCATTGTGAACTGGAAACTCTGCCGTAATAAAAAAGATATGACGGTGTGAGTTTTTGAGATATGCGAGTTCTCCATCAGCCTCCGGCCAGCAGTGAAAGCCCTCCATCTGAAGTGCGCATATCACATACTGTGTCATGCCGCATCCTCCAGACGGTACGCAAAGCCCATGTCCTTGAGAACGTCCACGAGGGTGGTTGCGTCCTGTTCAGACAGGTTAGGCACAATGACGGTCTTTTTTCCACCGGGCTGGGCTGTCTGCACCTCATCGGATGCGGGTGCAACGCTGGGCTGCACCCCTGCATCCTGCGCCGGGACTTCCGGTGCAGGGGCGGCGGCGGGTTCCTCGGACTTGGGCTTTGTCTGAACCCCGGAATCAAAGAAATTATTGATATAGGGTTCAGAGCCGGGTAGTTCGTACTCGTGACCGCTCTCCGCAAAGGATGCAACCAGTGCGTCAACCTCATGCTGGTCAAAGCCTGTCACTTCAACATCAAAGCCGGCAGAGAGATCCTGCAGGACGGCAGACAGCTTTTCATTGTCCCACTGACCGCTGATTTTGTTCAGCGCCAAATTCAGGGCCTTTTCGTCCTCAAGGGACAGCTGCACCACACTGACATCCACTTCCACCGCGCCGGTCGCCGCCAGCACTTTCAAGCGCTGGTGACCACCAATCACGTTGCCAGTCTTCTCATTCCAGATGATAGGCTCAACACAGCCGTACTTTTCGATTGACCGGGCAATCTTCTGATATTCCGGGTCGCCGGGCTGCAAATCCTTTCTCGGATTGTAGGGTGCTGCATTGAGCAGGCTGATAGGTACTTTTCTGATTTCCATGAATTGCTCCTTATAATGACCTGCTTTCAGACAGCCCCAGCGGCGAACCGGGGATGACTGGAAGCACGATTTCCCGCGCAAAGGAGCAACGCGGGGCGAAAAATCCTCCTTCCCATAAAAATGGCGGCGCACATCAGATGATCTGCACCGCCCGGCTTTGTTTAGGATTTTGTAGCATAATAATACCATGCCTTGCGCCTTGCGTCATCAGAAAGCATTGGAAAGCATTCGTACCGATTGGAAGTCATTGGAACCCATCAGAAACCATTGGAAGTCATCTGACAAACTACGCTTTCCACCCGTGGCAGGAAAGCAAAAGAAAAAGCCGCTGAATCAGCATTTTCACACTGAAGCAGCGGCTTTTTGAATTTGGTTCAGGCTATCTTTTTGAGGTAATTATATGCCATCTTGCACACTCCGGCTTCGGTATAGTACCGTCCGAGTGTTCCTGCGATCTCTGCCCATGAGCGGCACCGCACGAAACGGAGCCTGAAAATCAGGCGCACCCGCGGGTCTGAAATCGACACGCAGAATTCTTCTATTGCTGGAAGCACCCTCTCGGCTTCGGCTTCAAGCTCTTTGATGCCGGCATCCAAATCTGCCAGGTCTGCGGCCAGATCACCAACCTTGTCACGAACACCGGGAGTATAGGGCATTCCTGACAGTGATGGGGATGCTGGCCCCATCTTCTGGCACATGTTCTCGTAGATTTCTTTGTCCTCATCAATCTGCTTGCGAAGCGTTAAGTATCTGGACAGCTCTTGCACCGTCATACCTGACCTCCAGTAATATGTGCGCGGCCTCCAATTTGTAGAGGTGCTACCCAATTATTTTAGCACATTTTACGGCAAAAATACAGGTCTTGCAGTCGGATTATTTACGGATGAACGGGCAATCCACGCCCAGCCAGATAGGCGGCTGTCCATTGCCGATCACCGAGAACCACAGCCGCCCGGTCAGCAGGAGCTTGATGCGCTCCCATAATGTAAGATGCCAGCAGGAGATCACCTGTCCCTCTCCCCGGAAAGCTGGAAGCGCTTCGCACTTGTCTTCCATGCCCTCCGGCGGGTTATAGGTGATGTTCTGCTCACGGAATGGAATAGGAGTCATGCGCTTTCCTTTCTGGCGCGGATCGTCACGCCCTTGGGGGTGATCGTCACGACCGCATTCAGCGCCCGCGCCGCATCCACCATCGTGTCCAGCCGAGGGTTGCCGTAGAGTTCCCGGTAGCCCATCAGGTTCCGCGCAGTATGCGGGGACAATCCTGACTGCCGGCTAAACTCGCTGAGGGTCATCCCCCGGAGCTTGCGAATCTCATTCAGTGTCATCATCGGCCCTCCTAAGCGCCACGCTTTCTTCTTTCAGCCAGTCCTTGATGCAGTGGAAGCAATGTTCTCTGCTCCGGCAACGGCTCGTCTGCTTCCGCTGGACGAATTCACAGAGCAGCTGGGTGAAGTTTTCCCGGATGTCTGCATCCGACATCGAGCGGATAAAGTCACCGTTGGTCATTTCTGCGGTTCCTCCATCAGCTCCATCAGCCGTTCTTTGGCGCGGGTCAGCACATCGATTTGCCGCCGGGCTTTCTTCTGTGCTGCCGGCATGGCCGCTTTCAGCGCCGGGGAGATTGCATTGAACACAGCCCCCGCATACCCCGGCATATTGGCGGTGCGCTCTGCATCGGAGATCAGCTCCTGCAAATCAGTGAGGAGCTGGACATCTTTTTGAAAATTTGACATCAGGCATCCCCCTTTATACATTCTGAAAGCGGTTGAAGCACTGGACGTTGTTGCAGAAGCGCTCTGTCCCAATAATTTTCAGCGGCTTGCCGCAGTATGCGCAAAAGGTCGGACTCAGCTTCACGCTTATCGACCGCGGCGTTTCGGGTTCACTTTTCGTCCCACCATGCTGCATCAGGTTGATGCCGCACATGATGGAGCCGGGTTCAACTGCTTCCCAGCAGTACGCCCTCGCCTTGCATATAGAACAATCTCTCATATTGCCATCACCCCACTTAAATCAGGAATGCAGGGATGAGAAGAAACCAGAGGTATCTTCCATCCCTTGTTACATAAACAGAAATGGAGATTGCAACGCACACAGCAATCCACTTTATGACATCGGTAATCTGAATCCACTTCATTCCGAACACTCCCTTTCCTCCACATAGCACCAACTCTGCGGCGCTTCATACAGGATGCAGCCATTGACTGCACAGGTGGGCGGCTCCATATAGTTGCCAGACGGTTGATAGTTCTCGCAGTCTGCATTGCCGCAAACGCCAGTCCCGTTCATGCCACAGAAACCGTGCCGGGAGAAATCCTCCAGCTTGAGCGGCTCCTCGTAGAGCTTCAGCTGAGAGATCTGCCAGCCATATACCGGCTCACCCTGCGCATACTTTACGATTTCATCAAGGGTCAGGCAGCTTTCGTACAGCGCCGGGAAACGCTTGATGCTGATGCCCTTGCCGATCGGCCTGAACACATCAAAGCCGTTGCAGACGAACTCGCCGAAAACAAGGCCGCTACCACGACCGCCATCCATGGTCTCATAGATATAAACCTTGAACGGCACTTCCAGCTTCGGGCAGGTCTTGCGAACCTCAACCGTCTTACGCCCCCGCCGGATCAGGTCACACCACTTGGGCTTGATGCTGATAAGGACTGCTTTCATGTGCTTACCTCTTCTTCCAAATATTTTTTATCGTAAAACATTCCGTCCTCGGAAATGTCAAACTCCTCATGCTCCCAGTATGCGCCGCAAAAACTGCCGCATGATGCTGTCATCGAATTTATGGGACCGGCATCGGTGACGATGTACCGTTTGGACAGTTTCCCGTTCATCAGAACTTTGTAATCTCGTGATGTCTGATAATACTCGGAAACTATAATTTCCCCGCCGCACAAAGGGCATCGAGCACGGATTGCTTCTTTCACTTCCTGTCCACCTCCGCGCACGCCTTGCGGCACATCTCGCACTTTTTGTACGGTTCATCAAGCCAGCAGTTGAATAACAGGCACTTGGGTTTTCTGTATTCCGGCGGTGCCTTATTTCCGTGTGTCTGGGTACGAAGTGCGTGGTACTTGCACACTTCTTCTCCCCAAAAGTCCCCACCGAAACTGCATTTTCCATATTCCGGTGACACTTCATGCGAAACTGTGATGGTTTTTTCTTTCATTGCTTTTCTTCCTCCGGCGGCTCCATCAGCGGCACCCACAGCTTCACTTCTCCGTATGGGGTGCTGTCTGCCCTGCGGCCATCTTCAATATACCATGTGCCATTTTCAAACCAGCCTTTCATGGTATTGCCGCTTCCACAGCAAACCCATACGATGTCGCTCATCATGCAGAGGTGCTTCTCTCCGCTCTTTTCTTTCCAGCTTTCATCGTGTACAGGCGGTGGGTTCTTGGCATCATGCCACGACATTTTGCGAACAAAATCTACCACCAGCTGGCTGGCTTCCCTGAGAGCCTTTGCGGCGGCTTCCTTGCCCTTGAAGCCGTTGTAATACTCAATCTCGGCCAACGCATCCATATCCGTTGCCGGGTCGATAAGACGGCAGGCTTCTTCAAGTGTCATTGTTCCCGCCCTCATTCATGGTACATACGCTTGTTTCGGTCCCACTTCATCGTGACCGGGTTGCCACACTTGCAGGGCACCGTGATTTCGGGGTCTTCCAGATTGGTGCGGCCGTGGGCTTCAAAGTCACAGCAGGGACAGGTGAACTCATACCGTGTCAGGTTGTCCAGCTGAACCTCTCCGCCGCAGCGGCAGGTCACGCTGGCGCTGGGTTCCCGCAGGAACCGGCCAAACACATCCCCGCATTTCGGGCAGCGCAGGCGCAGGACACCGTAGGCCGTGCCCTTGGGAATTTCTTTCCGCTGGACACGCTTAGGCTCTGCCCCCGCAGGGGGGCTTGCCTTTGCCTTTTCCGGGATGCCGCCGGTCAGCGCACAGGCGGCGGCATTGGCGCTGACCTCCCGCAATGCCCGGCTCAGGTCAGATTTGATGCTGTGGATCTCCGCCGCATCAGGTGCGGCCTTGAGTTCCTCGTGACGCAGGCAAAAAGTAATCAGGCTCAGCTTCACAGCGCTCTGCTCCAGACGCTCCAGTGCAGAAACAGAGATAGCCCCCATAGTTTTCTCATTCATCGTTTTCAGTCCTTTCTTCATTTTTCTTGCAGTCCTGAACGGCATTGCAAGGTTCATCACAGGCTTTGCAGCACTTATCACAGTTCGGGTGTGCCGCCTTGCAGTAGTCGCACTCCGACCACTTCTTTTCATCAGAGCCGTACTCCCGGAAAATCTTGTGGGTGCCGTCCCTCAATGCCTGCTCATCGTCGCTGATCTCATACCCCAGCGCCGTCAGCATTTCATAGGTGGCATCCAGTGTCGGATTTTCCCGATAAGAGTACACATATTTCTGGCGCTCAACATTCCAGTCCTTACTCCAGTAACCGCAATAGCTGCTGTCCATCGAAGAATAGGCAAGCGCCAGCAGCACCTTTTCCGGCATCGTGCCGTAGACCCCATCTTCATCCAGAATTTTGTACCAGTCCTTGCCGGAACTGTCCACAAATTCCTGAGACAGCTCCACACCGAGGATGTTTCCAATCAGCGTCAGGTCTAAATCAAAATTATCGTCTGCGGCACAGGACATGTAGCGAGCAATGGCCGAGAAGCCCTTTTTGCAGTCGGTAGGAGCCAGTTCCACCACGAATTCACGGCGGAGGTTGAACATAAGTTCCGTTATGTTGTGGAAACTTTCCCCAATCATGCGTTCTTCCTCGCGGGCGGCATCCCGCTTTGCCTTTTCGGCATCCTCTGCGGCCACATCACGGGTCTTGTACAAATCAATCTGCCCACTACTCACCTTGTAGAAATACTGGACATGATCTGCATCTTCCGGCACAACAACATCTTTGGTGATGTTCCACTTGCTGTACCCGGTAACGTGTTCGTGGGTCTGATAAGTAGCATTCGGGTCTTCGATTGCAAATTTCTTGAGGTCTGCAATCCATTCAGCCTTGCGGTGTTCCCACTTCTGATTTTCCAGAACTTCCTGCATCACCCGGCGGAAGTTCTGAGTGCCAAGAGCTTCCAGCGCCTTATTTTTGTCCTCAACGCTCTCAATCTTATCCAGCTCTGCGTAGTCCGAAAGAGTGGCGCCGCGAAGTTCTGCCCGGCGGAACGCATCCCGGTCAAGAGAAAGGAGCTTCACCCTGCGGCGGATGGTGGACTGGGAGAAGCCAGACTTGGATGCCACCTGCTCTACCGTGTCGCCCAGATCCAGCATCAGCTGGAAGCCCTGCGCCTGCTCATAGGTAGTCAAGTCACTACGCTGCATGTTCTCAATCATCATGGTTTGCAGCTGTTCCCTTTCGTCCATTTCCACGACTACGCAGGGCACTTCAAACAATCCTGCCTGTTGTGCGGCCGCGGCCCGGCGATGCCCGATGATGATGGTGTAGTCATCGCTGGACCACACAGCCTTGGGTGTCCATGCTGCCGCTGCTGCTGCGGCATCCCCGCCCTCGTCAACGCACTTCGCAATGTACTCCCGGCTGTTGAGGTAGTGGCCGGGGATAACGGTCAGGTTCTGGAAGATGCCGTTCTCTTTGATGCTGGCGGCAAGTTCCGTCAAATCCCCCAGTTCCTTGCGGGGGTTATCAGGGTGCGGATGCAGTCTCCTGCACGCAATGTTCGTGATCTCTGCCATGATTTATTTTCCTCCATGGTTTCAGAAAAACGTGAGCTGCCCGGTTTTGGTTTCATTAAGAGGCTCATTTTCCGGGGCTTTCGGCTCATTTTTGATAGATTTTTGCAAATTTTCTGGCTTAATTTCCGGCTTTTCGATTTTAGCGGGCTGATCTTTCGGTTTCATCAGCAGATTCATCTTGGCTATCTGCCGCCGCATATACCACACATCGGTTGAGAAAAGCGGCATATACCAGATGCGGTTTTGTGGTCCTGCGGGCAGCAATCCGCGGCTGTCGTAGGCCGTTGCCGGGTTCACGATTGTGTCACCGATGACTACATATCCAGCGCAGCCCATGAAGCTGCACTGGATGTAGCACATCAGCCCAACGATGAAGTCAATGTCTTGGGCTATGACAAGGACTTTGTTGTGGTAGCATATATTCCGTCTTTTGCAGACGTTCAAAAAGGCAAGCAGCGTGGCCCCAGCACCGCAGGCCGGGTCAGATACCGAGATGAATCCCTCCATATCCGGGTGCAGCTTCGGGTCGAACGTAATCTCGGCCATGCAGCGGCACACATCGTAGGGAGTGAAGAACTGCCCGGCGTGGTCGTTGCCCAACTCGCACATCATGTACAGCGAACCGAGGAAGTCTTGGTCAGGATTCTGCTCCATGCCCATGATTACCTCACCCAGCATTTCAGCCATGCCCTCCCGCTCCTTGGCGGAGTATTTGGAAACGATTGTCTGATACATCTTGGTGCGCTCTGGGGCATTTACCTTGTCCGTGCTGTTCGAGATCTCGATGGCCGTCAGGGTGACGAAGTCCTCCCAAATCTCCCAGCGGCTGTGCTTTCCAGTCAGGCTATTGAAGATTTTTAGGAAGTTCTTCTGGTGGTCATCACGGATGTTTCGCACTGCCGTTGCCTTTGCCATTGGTTATTCCTCCGTGTCGTCCTCAGCGGAGTCATCGGACGGTTCATCGTCGAGGTCGTCCTGCGGGGCATCCTGCTTGGTATCCTGCTGAGAGTCCCGCTGAGAATTGGAATCCGGCACATCAGGCACCGGCACGCCGAAGTTGCGGAGTTTGCCGTTCTCCATCAGGTCACGGAAGAAGTACTGCTGCCAGAAAGAGATCATCTTCAGCAGGATGTTCTCAATCTTGGTGCGGAGAACCTTGTCGATGCTGAACGTACCCTTGACCTTGGTCTTCAGCTCGCTGTTCTCAAAGTACCAGCACATAGAAGAATCCTGACTGCAATAGCCGGTTTCTTCCACATTGCCCAGCATATCCATCTGGGTGGCAACGTCATTGATGGGGGTGATCACCAGCGTGATGGGATAGCGGTCCTTGAAGAAGCGGAACGTGAAGTTGTGCTCATCGCACAGGCCCTGCAGCTTTTTCTTCTGGGCCTCGTAGTTGGAAATTTCGCTCATGGTATGTACTCCTTTCAGCAATCAGATGAAATTTTGTAATCGTTGTTGTGGTTTTCGATGGCGGTCAGGCCGACGGCGTATGCCGCCCAGATGTCCGCCTTGAAGCCATAAAAGAAATCTGGGTTTTTGCTGGTGCCTTTTCCGTTTTTCAAATCGTGGGTTGCAAAACGGTCAATCAGCGCCCGCCGGATGGCCGGGTCATTTGCCCGGCTGTCATGGCAAATGTGCCTTTTTTCTTCGATGCGGCAGAGAAGCCGCGGCTTCTGCGCCATCTGGATGGACAATGCTTCATAGAAACGCCCAATCCAGAGGACGGTATCAAAAACTTCCCTGCCCACGGCCATGCCGTAGGAAGCCACCATTTCAATGACCGCCCACTGCCATCCCTGTTCATTGGCAAAAACCAGTTTGTTGCGCAATTCTTCGTTATCGACCTTGCCGAACTCCAGCGGCTTCAAGGTGTTGCAGTCAATAACGCAGTAGGCACTCTGCCTGTTGCCCGGATCAATGGCAATAATCGGGCATTTTTCACTCATAAATACGACCTCCCAAATTCCTGAATAAACCGGGCTTCCGGCCAGCCATAGTGTTCCATAGCCTTTTTCTGCGCCCAGCGCTTCAGCCGAAGATCAGCATCATGGTTGTTGTGGATGGCGGTCGGGCCGTTCTGATGGCACCACGGGCAAAGCGTCACCCACAGGCCCAGACGCTTGCTCTTTGCCCGGTAGGCGCTCCCGAAGTACACCTCATGCCGTGCTGTGCCATACCGCCCGCAGATCAGGCAGACCGGCTTATCATGCAGGATGCTGGGCGCATAACCGTTGGAATCCAGCTTTTCGCCGTACTCATTCAGCGGCATCCGTCTCACCTCCCGTCACAATCCAGACCTTGTGAGAACCCCAGCCAGACCACGAAATCGCTTCCGCATGGGTGCCAACGGCCACATCTAAGGTATTTTCCTTGATAAGCGAGCCGGTATCCTGAACCACCCTCATCCCTACGCCCTCAATCAGAATGACCGTGCCATAGGGAAAGATGCTGGTGTCTGCGGCCACCGTCACGCCCGGCTGAACCTTGGCACCGCTGGATGTGATGCCCTGCCCCTCCCCGCAGATATGCGGGTATTCCTCGGAGCAGTAGGCCGTGCAATGAAACTCTCCTGCGTATGTAAGGGCAATGCTCTGATCTGCGGCAAGGGTGTCCGTGAGCTGCTCAACCTCGGTCTGCATCTGCTCAATGGTTTCCTTGCGCTCCACGGCCTTGTTCATCCAGTTTTCTTCCCGGCTGGCGTAAATGTCCCGCTCCATGGTGAGTTCGTCCACCCGGCGGGCATAGACCGCGCTGGCAAGAGCACTTCCGGTAAAAAGACTGACCGCACAGGCCAGCGACACGATAGAACGAAGCTGCATTTCAACCTCCAATCTGAGCTTTTGCCCCGCTGGGCAGTGCCGGGGGCATCCGATCCGCATCCTTGGCAGCATCCACTGCCTTGACAAAACCGGGCTTGACGTACTGCAAGAGATCCGCATTGGAGCGGTCAAGGGCATCCACCAGCCCCGCCGGGGAGCCAGCCCATTCCCGCACAGCGGCAGGCAAGGCACCGAAGATGCTCCTGTTCTCTGCCCGGAAGTCCTCTGCGGTCAGCTTCCCGGTGGCCGTCACCAGCCCGCCATGGGTGGCATAGTACTGGTTCCGCTCAATCTTCCGGGCGGCAACGATGGCCTGCGTCCACAGGTCGTTTGCCGTAGGCTGACCGGCGCTCTGCAACTTGCGGATTTCTGCGCACCAGTCAACCAACAGCTGGTTCTGATACCGGCACACCGTCAGCGCTTTTGTCAGAGCCGCCGCGGCCACATCATCCGGGATGTCTTTGAGCGCGGCGGCGTAAATCTGCGACCGAGCCGTGCGCTCATCGGTAGAAAGCGGCCGGCCGAAGTAGTTTTCAATCAGTGCCAGCGCATTCTTCAAACATTCAACTGTCATCCTAAACCTCCGAAAATTGCATCATAATCATCCTTGGCGGAGGGCTTTTGCTGTTGACCCGCCGGGGGATTGCGCCGCTCATCACGGGACTGCACATCGCCAATGGTTTTCACGCCCTCATTTTTCCATGCTTTCAGGATGCCGTTGACGTAGTTCCACTTGCGAATCCCGGCCAGTGCAGCCTTTTTGATAGCCAGCAGGATGAGGTCATCCGTGAAGATTTCCCGCCAGCCCATCAGGGCATCACTCGCCGCCGGGGGGAAGCTGCCAATGTTGTCCTCGAAAGAGCGGATAATCTCAGACAGCCCAGCATCAACAGCCGTACTACCGTTATCTCTTACTCTTTCTCTGTTCTCTATCTCTTTATCTTTCTCTATCTCTTTCTCTGTAGGGACATTTTCCCCACCATCACTGGACACATTGTGTCCACTTGTGTGTCCAGTGTCGTGTCCCTCTTGTAGCTCCTTGTTCGCAGCATTACTACGAATTCTGCGATTTTTCGCCGCCCAGTCGGTTTCACTGCCAATCATGTTCTGATAATCAGAGATTGACAGTGTTCCGTCCGGGTTTTCAAAAATCAAGCCGATTTGTTTATAAACAGTCAGAGCCAGACGGACGGTTGACAGAGGGAACCATTTGCATTCCCTCTGAATCTTTTCGGCATCGTAGGGAATGAGCATTTCTCCGATTTTGGAAACCAAACAACCGTTTGTATTGATGGTCTTGAGACACAGCATTTGATAGAGAACAACATGGTTGGCACCGTCTGGCTGGCTCATAAGATAGTCAATTTCATCCGATGACATGAAACTATCTTTGAGCTTTATCCAGTAATACCGTTTACCAGTTGCCATCAATGAACCTCCTTAGAACGGCAGATCATCGGCATCGTCCAGAACCGAGAAATCATCGTCACTGCCCTGAGAAAAGCTCTGGCTGACCTGAACATTGCCGGGATGATCGGCCGCCCCCTGCCACTGCTGGCGCTGGCTCTGGGTGGCGAAGCCCATCTGCTGGGGCTGCGGCTGCTGGTTCCGATAGGTTGCCTGTGGCGGGTTCGTCCCGCCATCATCCACGGTCCCCTGCTGGTTGTCCTGCTTCGGCCCGGCAAAATAGATGTTATCCACCACGAACTCAATCGCCGTGCGGTTGTTGCCGTTCTTATCCTCATACTGCCGCGTCTGGCAGCGGGAATGAACCACAGCGGCGCTTCCCTTGCGGAAATACTTGCTGACGAACTCCGCCGTCTTGCCCCATGCGGTAAAAGTGAGCCAGTCCGTAGGGCGGTGGCCGTTGGCATCCACCATGTCCCGGTCAACCGCCATGCGGAAACTTGCCACCTGCTTTCCTGTCTGGGTGGTCCGCAGTTCAGGATCAGCGGCAAGCCGCCCCTGAAAATCACAGCTGTTCAGCATCGGGCATCACCTCAGGTACTTTCATCGGCATCACCGGGCGCTGCGCAGGGGGTGCAGGAAAGCTGTCAGGGTGCAGAATCCGCATCAGGTCTGCAACATAGGTGCCGGTATCATAGGCCGCTTCCTCGCTGCACTTGGTGTAGATCAGGTGCAGTTCCAGCCGCATCTGAAGAAATTCTTGATACTGTTCCAGAGGGATAGAAACCATTTCCATTGTGATTGTCCTTTCCGGTCATTTCGACCATTCTTCTTTGTAACGAGCCAGCTGTTCCGGGGTATCCTTCTGGATGCCCAGTTCCTTGGCTTCTTCGATTGCACCATCCACAAGATGAGCAAATTCCTTTGAATCCATCTTGTGGCTTTCCTTGTAGACAAAATAGCAGGAGTAATCTTTTCCGTTTTCCTGCCGGGTTTCATAGAGCCGGACATAGGGGTAAAAGTCGCTGGGATCTACGGTTGGCGGGAGTTTCAGCCCAACAGGCTTGCCGTCCTTGTCGCGGGCAAGCGCTCCATACGAAACCACGAGCCGCCGCTTCACGGCATCCTCGCTCTCGCCGGTCTCCGCAGAAATCTTGTTGCACAGAACGTGGAAATACGCATTTGCCGACAGGCTGCGCTTTTCCCTGTGCTTTTTGATTTCCACGTCCAGAACCGGCTCCTGATGGAGCCTGTCCCAGATTTCCCGGAAGTCGCCGTTGATTTCCAGCGTGACCCGCTGTTTCCCGTTGAGGGTAAAAGCCATGTCCACCAGCCGCCCGGTCATGTGGCATCCTCCTTGTCCTGATGGCAGTGCATATAGATATAGGCGCTGTTCTGCCCCATGTTGGCGTATAACCAGTCATTGATCTTGGCAAGGCTCATGTGGTTGTGCAGCACTCCCAGCTCGTAAATGTACTCACCGTTCAGCTTCTTCTCTGCAATTTTGGCTTGGATTTCCGCGTCATCGTAGTTGGCTTCCACCATGTACAGGTCATAGTTTGGAGCCGTGATGCCGTTCAAATTGTTCATATCTGTGCAGTAAAACAGCTTCCCGGAGTGGAGCCAGACTTTCCACCCACAGTTCGGAACATTGTGCTTGACCATATCGGGCCTGACGTTGCAGATGCCGTATCCGTACATGTGCCCCGGCTCCAGAACATCAATCTGCGAGACCGGCACCCCTGCATCCACCAGCGGCTTGCACAGCCATGCACAGCACGCAAAGCGGAGTGTGGGGCGTTTTTCCGCTAAAAGCCGGAGCGTTGTCGGCTGGAAGTGGTCACCATGAATGTGAGTGAGCAGAACCAACTTCAACGCCCGGTATACTTTCGACAGCGCCTTGAACGAAACGCCGCAGTCAATCAGGATTTTTTGGTCAATCACCACCGCATTGCCTTTACTGCCAGTTGCGATGATGTTGTAGTCGATCATAACGAGCTGAGGTCAACCACCGGCTCGGCGGTCGTGGGTTCGCTCTGAGCAATGTCCACATGGGGCAATGCCTGCCCATCGCCCACCTCAGGCTTCCCGGTATGCAGTTCCGGCTGTTCGGATGCGTCGGGCATCGGTTCCGGCTCAGTGACGATCTCGTTGTTGTCGGCCACCGTTGCCACGGCATTGTCGCTCTCCATGGCTTTCGTCATTTCGATGCTCATAACACCCCAGCGGGAAATAAGCTGTCGAAGCATGGTTTTCTTTGCCATGTCATCGAACGACTTATACCAAAAGGACGAATACTTCCACATCTCGCTCTCCGGGACTTTGCCCGCCATCAGGTCTTCATAGCTCTTGCGGCTGAAAGCCTTGGAATAAGTATCAGCGTGGGTCATCATCTTCTCTTTCGACCAATACAGCGCCTTGCGGAAGCCGTTGAGGTACTCGAAGTAGGCCATATAGCCTACCGTGGGCAGTGCATCCCGCTGATCGTCGTCCTCAATGAACTGGAACTTTGCCTTGCCGGTCGTGGAGTCTTTGCCGAGGTACTCACCCTCTTTGATCTCCATCACGTCAAGTTCCCTGTACTGGCCGCTGCGCAGGGCCAGCTGGATATAGCCCTTATAGCCCAAAACAAAGGTAGCCGTGACGCTCTCCGGGCGAATCATCCTGCCGCTGCGGTCATACTTGGCTTTCTGCTTGAAAGGCACGAGGTAGTACTGCCCCAGCTGAGGGGACGGGCTGAGGTTCAGGCTTTCGCCCAGCAGGGCACCGGCAAGAATCGTGCCGGCATCGCATTCCTGCAGGGCGGGGTTTACGGCCACCGCCGAGGTGATGCTGGCCGTAAAGCGGCGGGCGCGGGCAGGGTCGCGCAGAGTGTTGGAGATCAAGGACTGGTAGCCCTTGGTGGTGATTGCCACGGAAAACTTGGGTTTCTGCTGTACCTGCATCTGATTATAAGTTGCCATATTCAATACCTTCCTTTTCCAGATAATTCTTCAAACCGATCAGCTGCGCCTTGGTGCCTTTTGCATAGAAGCGGGTCATCAGAATAGGCTCAGCCGCCGGGGTAGGCTGAAGTTCAGGCTGGGGTTCCGGCTGAGTGCCGGCTTCCGGCAATTCGGACGGCTCCTGCACCGGGGCGGGCAAGTCAACCGCCGAAGCTGCCACAACTGCGGCGCGGGCTTTTTCGGCAGCGGCTTCCCGCTCTGCCTGCCGGGCGCGGCGCTCTTCTTCCCGCCGCCGCTGTTCCTCCAGCGCTTTGTGCCGGTCAGCCACAGTCTTGATGGCGGTAGGTAAATCCAAATTGCTGCGGTACTCCACCATGATCTCGGCGGCGTTGTCCATGCCCTCGATTGCGGCCACGTCGGCCACAATGCCGTCCACGAATGCCTTTGCCTGCTTTTTCAAAGAGGTCAGGCTGTCGCTCATGTTGACTTTCGGGCGGTAGGTCAAATCGTCCAGCCAATCAATATCAGCGACTTCCACCAGCTCGCCGTAGTAGTCCATGAGTGATTCCGTTTTCTGAGCCACAATTCCAGAGGTCACATCCGTGATTTTCTGCTTCAACTCGGCATCTGCCTGCTGGAACGGTTCCGTCACGCACTCCCGGTAGATCTGCTCAAAGGCTTTGTAGGGTTCAAGGATTTTGCTCTTGATGGCCGTGCGCTGGGCTTCGTACTCCTTGAATTCCTTGTTGATCTGGGCGCGGACATCCTTGACGCTCTTATAGGTTTCTTCGGTGCAGATCAGCGAAGTGGCTTCGGCAGTGCGCCGCTCAATGTCTGCCTTTACGCTGTGAAGCCGCTCGACAATGATAGGCAACTGCTGAAGTTCGATGACCTGCAATGCGGTATCCTGTGCCATATTGCATTCTCCTTTCAGTTTTTGAACACTACATAATGGCCGGTAGTTTTGTTCATCAGAACCCAGCCGCCGACATCCGGGCTGTCCTGAACGAAAAGGTACTGCCGGGAATCCCATCCATGTGCAGAAAGGGCTTCTTTCTGCTTGCGGGTCAGCCTTTTGGGCCGGGCATTCATGTGTCTGCCACTCATACGATGCTCACCTCCTCATTCCAGCGCTTCAGCAACGAGGGCTGCATGGTGATGATCTTGTAGCCGGTGGCTTCCAGCTCAGTGCTGCGGTCGTAGCTCTGCACGTCCTGCGCGTGCCGTGTGACAGCGTTTGCCAGACCATAGAGGGAAAGGTCACCGCCCGCGATAAGATGCCCCAGAATGCCCTCGCTCTCGTTCTGGCGGATGTTGAACTCCTTGGCCGCAAGCTCAACCACCTTGGGAGCCGCCGCCGGGAGAATGGGCGCTTCCTTGGCATCCCGGAGTTTCTGAACCAGTGCATTGAACCGGGCTTCATCGACCGCTGCCCGAACGGTGTCCTCAATCTTCATCAGGAACGCCCGGTCATCGGCTTCGATGGTCTCATCCCGGAAAATCCCGAAATCGCCATCCACGCTTTCATTGATGCGTCCAACATGGCGCTTGCCAACGCCCACATCAGCCACCATGCCATTGGTGCAGACAAGGCGGTAAATCAGCGGCTTCACGGAAACGCTGCCCATGCCGACCTCAGAATTGGAAATCAGGATGCCGGCCTGAACAATGTCACCCGGCACAACCTCGGTCTGGATTCGCTCATTGACAACCTTGATGTACATGCGGGTATCGGTCAGCTCACAGCTTTCAATGCGGGCACCCTGCATTTCAGAAATAATCGGCAGGACCGTCTGGGCAACCTCGTAGTTGTCGATGCGGCGGTAGCGGTCGGAGAGAATGGCGCGGGCGGTGCCGTCAAGGGTACGAACCATGCGGCGGGTGTCCGGGGACTGCTGGAACCAGCCATTGACGTTTGCCATCAGCAAGCCGGGGTTCTCTGCCCGCATCCGCTCGTAGTAGGGAGCCGGGATCTTCAGCTGCAATCCCAGCTGGCGGTGGGCATTTTCGTTCAGCTGGAACGGGGTGTTGCCGATCACGAGGTCAAAGTTCTCGTTGACGGCGGTCATCTGCATAGCGCCCGCCGTGGCAACGTAGTCCTTTTTGACCTTGGCCTGCCGGTCAAGTTCAATCGCCAGCTCCTGCAAACTTCTTCCGTATTTCATTGAAATCTCCTTTTCTATCAGAAAAACAACCGGGACAAGCCCGAAATCACATAAACTTGCGGATCAGGTCACCTACCGCGGTATCACGGAGAACACGGCCGAACCATGCTCCCAAACCATCGAACACGCCCTTGCTGTCCAGCCAGATCAGCAGTGCCGCTCCAAAAGCGGTCAGCCAGAACTGGAATACCGGGACACGAGCCGCCGCCTGTTCGGGGGTGAGGTGGTACATGAACATCAGCAATTCCTGCATCTTTACTCCTCCCCGCCGCAATAGATCTTCTCGGCCTGTTCAACGCTGGTGTCATCGAATGCCCAGTGCAGTTCATGCAGCACCTTTTCGATGGTCTTTTCGTCAAGCCCGGCTCTCTGCATAGCCAGCAGGCAGTATCCGGTACAGGCCGCGTTGCTCCATGCGCCATTCAGCGCAAGTGCTTCAAACAAAGAAATCTGTTCCTCATGGGTCATAGCTACAAACTTTCTCTTGTACTTGATTTCCAGCCGGAAATAAGTTACACTAAAAAACGATGATGCAGCCTTTCCTTGAAGCGGTTCGGCGCATCGCACCTTTCGGCATCGTCCTGCTGCAACGGGACGGTGCCTTTTTATTTGTCAAATCGGACCCGGATTGCCATGCGAAACGGCCTTATGCTTTTCCGAAGTCCTTTTTGTGCTCATTCCTGTGTGTGTAGATTCGTAAGCCTGCACTCCTGCCCACGGCACAAGCCGCGTTCTCTCGCCGACACTAACGAGTTCTCCAAACTCTCCGGCAGCCATCTTGCTGCGAATCGTGGCGCATGATACGCCGTACCGCTCTGCAAGCTCTTTTGCAGTGTACAGTTCTTTGTGTCCTGCGCTCAGGCGCTCAGTTAATTTATCAGCCAGAATGTCAAGCAGTCTATCAACCATTTCGTCCACCAAATTCACCTCCCCCACTTGTTGATGTGGCATCTTCAAAATCAAATCGTCCGCCGGGAGCGCTCAAACGCTTTGATGTCTTCAGCGCTGACCCTGTACTCCTTTCCGATTTTGATTGCACCGAGCTTCTTCTTACGAATCCACTCCCATACGGTAATGATCTGAACACCGTACCGTTCTGCTACATCCTTGCAGGTATACAGTTCCCCCATGAACGTCCTCCTTTCTTTGTATAGATTTATAGTTGTGTTTTGTTTGGTTTTGTGATATGATAATAGTGCAAATCAAACAAATCACAAAACCACCTGTCCATATCACACAAAGCAGTTTTGTTTGTTGTGTGTTTTGTGTGGTATGGCTATACTATACCACGCATTTTGTTTGGTGTCAACGGCACTTTGCGTGTTTTGTGTGGTTTTGTCTTTTATGCACAAAATCAGGCGGTGTAGTATGGATATATTGTTAGAAAGAATCATTGAGTGCATCGGGCCGCGGCACGGTGCTAAGAAAGAACTTGCGGAGCATCTTGGGATTCACCCCAACGTCATCACAAACTGGCTGAATGGGCGTAACAAATCCTATCGGCGCTATGTGAATGAAATTGCTGCTTTTTACGGTGTTTCCGTTGATTACCTCTTAGGGAATGCCGATTCAAAAGAAAAACAGCCCGACTCTCAAAATGAGAATCAGGCTGTCAAGGATGAACTGATTGCCTTTTATGGGGATGTAAAGGATGATCTTACCCCCGATGATATTGACGATCTTATGGTCTCTATGCGCGCAAAGGCCGAGCGGAACAAAAAAAAGAAATCAGGTGTGTAATGCATGAACACAGCCGTTTGCTGTATGTATGATGATCTGGAAGCTTTGAACGTAGACGTTGTGGATGTTAAACTCAAAAACAATTTCGCAATCGCGTTCTTTGACAATTTCCTTGTCATTGATCGCAGCAAATGCAAGACCGCCGCACAGGAACGCACTGTGCTGGCACATGAAGCAGGGCATTACATGAGCGGCGCTTTTTACCGCGCCTATAGTCCCTTTGAGGTAAAAGAACAGGCAGAGCATCGGGCATTTGCTGCTTCTGTCGAAAAGTATCTCCCTGTCAACGAAATCCTGAATTGCTACAAGATGGGCATGACAGAAAATTGGGAGATTGCCGAATATTTCAACCTTGAAGAAGAATTTGTTGAAAAAGCAGTACATTATTGGACTGATTGCAAAGGCATAGATTTTAATTGTTTATAAAACGAAAAAACGCCCCCGGTGCTACCAACACCGAGAGCGTTCAAATAGATTGGCTTACTCAAAAAGAGCAGTCACAACCGACACTGTGATTATACCTCTTTTGGGTAGGCTTGTCAAAGTGTACCCAAAGGAGGTTATTTTATTATGGCAAGACTCAAAAAAAGAAAAGATGGCCGCTATCAACGCAAGGTGACATTGTCCAACGGAAAACAGAAATTTGTATACGGCAAAACGATTGCTGAAGTCAATGCCGCTGCAAATGCACTAATGAACCAAGATACCGCCGGGCTTGAAGTTGGAGATCACACATTGGTGGGCGAGTGGGCAAAAATTTGGTTGAAAAACTATAAATCCGATTTACGGGCCGCTACCATCAAAATGTACCGGGATAGCTATAATCTCCACATCATGGAACAGATCGGATACATGGAACTCCGAAACGTAAAACCAGTTCACATCCGACAGGTTATGGCCAGCGTTGCATCCAGATCGGAAAGCCTGCAACGTAAAGTTCTTCTGACTATGCGCCAGCTTTTTGAGGAAGCACGTTTGAATCATCTGATTATTGATAATCCTACTGAGGGTATCAAAATCACCCCTCACGCTAAAGCGGAAAAGAAAAAGGCTCTGCTTCCCGATGAGGTCGATATTCTGATGAGTGTAGTCGTAGAACCACGCGCCCGCGTATTCTGCGCCCTCTGTCTGTACTGCGGGCTTCGCAAGGAAGAAGCGCTTGGGTTGCAATGGTCGGACATTCAAAGCAACTCTCTGACCGTCCGGCGTGCTATGACCTTTCTGAACAATCAGCAAGATCCCGTAGATGATCTCAAAACAAAAGCTGCGCACAGGGTCATTCCTATCCCGGACAAGCTCAGAGCCATCTTGCTTGATACACCACACTTGAGCCGCTATATTGTCCCTGCCTCCAATGGCGGGGATATGACCCGCTCCGCATTCACCCGAATGTGGAATTCTCACGTTGTTTCCCTTGTGCCTTTTCCTCTGCATCCCCACATGCTGCGGCATACCTACGCAACGACACTTTATCGTGCAAGGGTAGACTTACGCACGGCACAAAAACTAATGGGACACAGCAGCATTCAGGTCACCGCCGATATTTATACTCATCTGGAACAAGAGGATTCACTCCATGTTGCCGATAAACTCAACGAGTATCTTTCCGGCAAATCTGAGAACTCCGTGAAAAGTAGTCAAAAAGTAGTCAAGCTCGCCATCTGATACAAAAAAAGAAGCCACACAGCACGTTTTTCAACGCTACTGTGTGGCTTTTCTGGTGCACCTCCAGGGACTCGAACCCTGGGCCCACTGATTAAGAGTCAGTTGCTCTACCAACTGAGCTAGAGGTGCATATGGTGACCCGTACCGGAATCGAACCGATGTTAAAGGCGTGAGAGGCCTCTGTCTTAACCGCTTGACCAACGGGCCATACGTCCATTTTGCATCGGGTGTTCGCTCCCGACTTGGCTATTTTAGCATAGCACGCCTGCTTTGTCAACACAAAAATTCAATTTTTTCAAAAAATCTTCCGCACCCGGGCTGCGCCGGTGTGGAACAGGCCCAGCGCCAGCCCCAGATATACGCTGATCACCGTATCGTTCTGGTCAAATTCCATCTGCTGGCGCTGCGGCAGGCCGGCCAGTGTACCCTTGTATACGCACCGCAGCTCTTCCAGCCGGGTGTAGTCGTTCGGGTGCATCAGGGTGCTGTGCTTGGGCAGCTCCATGGCACCGCTCTTTTCCAGCACCTCGCTGACGAACTGGGAGCAGAAATAGTGCCGGCGGCGCTTCCAGCGGATATGCATCCCGCAGAGCGCAAGACCGATAACGTTGAACTGGTAAAGGCTGCCGTGGGCCATCATGTGCTCGGCACGGCGGCGGGCACGGGTGTAGGCTTCATCGCTCACATCCAGCGCATACAGTGCGCAGGGCACGTTCTCCCGCAGACGGAACACACCCCGGTTCAGGTATTCCCTGCTGGGCCCTGCCGGGAACATGGTATAGCCGTTTTTGCGGGTAGAGCTGTACAGGCAGCTCAGGTCTTCGTCAAAAGCCAGCGAAGCGTGGGTATAATTTGCACCGGTAACAGCGTAAACAAGGTTTGAAAGCAGGGTACCCGACCGGGTGAGCAGGATGTAGATGGTCTTCATGATCTTTTTCCTTTTTATATGTAGCACACAGAAAAAGCGGGGCTGTCCTTTTGTCAGATACAGTATACCACAGGCAAAGCTTCTTTGTCATAAAAATCGTCAAAATCTCGTAAATTTTGCACAAATCGGGCTGTGGATCCTGTTCCGCTCTTCCCTGCCGCGCCGTTTTGCGGGAAGGGCCGTTTTTGTGCTCGGTTTTTCATGCATCCCAGCTCGTCAAAATTTTATCAAAAAATTGTTTTCCCGCCGTTCCACCTTATTTTTTCAGGTCTTGCCCCCTGCTTTTGTTTCCTGAAATTGTTTCAGGCAGTTAAATTTCTTAATGAAATTTGTTTCTTTTCTGCAAATAGCACGATTCGTTTATTGATTTCGGGATACTTTTATGTATAATGGTATACAGGAGAATTTGCATTTACAAACTGCAAGCCTTCTGCGCAGCGCCCGGCCCGCCGGGAAACGCTGTGCCCTATACAGGACGTATGGATCAAACGAAAGTAGAGGTATAGCGAATATGGCAAAGTTGGATCTTACCAAGTATGGCATTACCGGCACGACTGAGATCGTGTACAACCCCTCCTACGAGCAGCTGTTCGAGGAAGAGACCAAGCCCGGTCTGGAAGGCTACGAAAAGGGCCAGGTCAGCGAGCTGGGTGCTGTGAACGTTATGACCGGCATCTACACCGGCCGTTCTCCCAAGGACAAGTTCATCGTTATGGACGAGAACTCCAAGGACACCGTGTGGTGGACTTCCGACGAGTACAAGAACGACAACCACCCCGCTTCTCAGGAAGCATGGGCTGCTGTGAAGGCCATCGCTCAGAAGGAGCTGTCCAACAAGCGCCTGTACGTGGTGGATGCATTCTGCGGTGCCAACAAGGATACTCGCATGGCCATCCGCTTTGTCATGGAAGTTGCATGGCAGGCACACTTCGTCACCAACATGTTCATCAAGCCCACCGCTGAGGAGCTGGAGAACTTTGAGCCCGATTTCGTTGTCTACAACGCATCCAAGGCCAAGGTTGAGAACTACAAGGAGCTGGGCCTGAACTCTGAGACTGCTGTTGTGTTCAACATCACCAGCAAGGAGCAGGTCATCGTGAACACCTGGTACGGCGGCGAGATGAAGAAGGGCATGTTCTCCATGATGAACTACTTCCTGCCGCTGAAGGGCATGGCTTCCATGCACTGCTCTGCCAACACCGACCTGAACGGCGAGAACACCGCCATCTTCTTCGGTCTGTCCGGCACCGGCAAGACCACCCTGTCCACCGATCCCAAGCGTCTGCTGATCGGCGATGACGAGCACGGCTGGGACGACAACGGCGTGTTCAACTTCGAGGGCGGCTGCTACGCAAAGGTCATCAACCTGGATAAGGACTCCGAGCCCGATATCTACAACGCCATCAAGCGCAACGCTCTGCTGGAGAACGTCACTCTGGATGCCGAGGGCCACATCGATTTCGCTGATAAGAGCGTTACCGAGAACACCCGTGTGTCCTACCCCATCAACCACATCAAGAACATCGTCCGCCCCATTTCTTCTGCACCCGCTGCAAAGAACGTCATCTTCCTGTCTGCTGACGCATTCGGCGTTCTGCCCCCGGTCTCCATCCTGAGCCCCGAGCAGACCCAGTACTACTTCCTGTCCGGCTTCACTGCAAAGCTGGCAGGCACCGAGCGCGGCATCACCGAGCCCACCCCCACCTTCTCTGCATGCTTCGGCCAGGCCTTCCTGGAGCTGCACCCCACCAAGTATGCTGAGGAGCTGGTCAAGAAGATGCAGAAGAGCGGCGCTAAGGCTTATCTGGTCAACACCGGCTGGAACGGCACCGGCAAGCGCATCTCCATCAAGGATACCCGCGGCATCATCGACGCTATCCTGAGCGGTGCCATCAACGAGGCTCCCACCAAGAAGATCCCCTACTTCGATTTCGAGGTCCCCACTGCTCTGCCCGGCGTTGACCCCGCTATCCTCGACCCCCGCGACACCTACGCAGATGCCGCTCAGTGGGAAGAGAAGGCCAAGGATCTGGCTGGCCGCTTCATCAAGAACTTCGCAAAGTACGAGGGCAACGAGCACGGCAAGGCTCTGGTCTCCGCCGGCCCCCAGCTGTAAGCTGACAGCACCTCTTACATAAAGAGCTTTTATCCCCCTGTCCACACCGGGCAGGGGGATTTTTATGTCCCGAAAAAATGGCGAAACCTATTTTTTTTTGCGGAACCATGTTATACTTAGTCCAAATTCTGCACCGCGGCAGGAAGCCTTTCGGGACATATAAGGGGTATTGCTTATGAATAATCAGACAGTCAACGACTACTTCAAGCACCACTGGGCGAAGCTCATCGTCTTTGTGCTCTTTACGGCGGTGGTGTCCTTTTTCGCACCGCTGAAAAGCTTCCAGCTCAAGTGGCTCATCGACTCCAAGAGCAAGCAGGAGGCGCTGGGCTATATGGGGCTGGTGTTCCTCATCACCTTCACCAGCTGGTTTTTCGAGCGGTTGAGCCGCCGTTCCTTCACGAAACTGGCCTGCGGAGCGGTGGAGCAGGTGCGCGGGCAGGTCATGGAGCGGGTGCTCCGCCGCCCGGTGGCGCAGTATCAGCAGGAAGGCGATGCGGCTTATATCTCCCTGCTGACCACCGACCTGCGCACTCTCTACGACGACTATTATATGTCCATCTTCAACATCGTGTTCTGGGGCGGCATCATGCTCTGCGCTCTGGGAATGTACCTCTACATCAGCCCGGTGATGCTGGCGGCGATTTTGCTCGTGACCGTGCCGCCGCTGGTCCTGCCCCGGAAGATGAATGAGCGGCTCAAAGCCGCCCGCGACGCCTTCTCGCTCCAGATGGCGGGCTACACCCAGCAGCTCAAGGAGCTTCTGGGCGGGTTCGAGGTCATCCGGGGCTTTCTGCGGGAGGACGCCTATGCCGCCCGCCACCGGGATGCTGCCCGGCAGGCCCGCGACAGCGAGCAGGCCTACCAGCAGAGCCTCAACGCCATGGTGGTCAACACCTCTCTCATCAGCAACCTCATCTTCCCCATCGTCATGCTGGTGGGCCTGTTCCTCGCCTTTGATGGCCGTCTGACGATCGGCACCGTCTCCACCGCCGCCAGCATGGCGAATTTCGTCATCACGCCCTGCAGCCAGATCGCTCAGTGCTGGGCCAAGGTCAGGTCCTCCAAAGGCATCCGCCAGCGGTTAGAAGACGCCATGTCCGGCCCGGAAGAAACGCCCAAAGGTCAGCCCATCGGCAGGCTTGAGCACATCGAGTGCCAAGACACCGGCTTTGCCTACCCCGGAGCCGCTGCACCGGTGCTGCGCGGCGTCCGGCTGACCGTTTCCGGGCAGGAAAAGGCCGTCCTCGTAGGCGAAAGCGGCTGCGGCAAGTCTACACTGGCAAAGCTGCTGTTCCAGTACTACCCAGACTATACCGGCAGCATCCTCTTCAACGGCCAGCAGCTGCGGGACATCGACCGTCAGAGCCTCTACCAGCGGGTAGGCTACATTGCCCAGACAACCTATCTCTTCAATGACACCCTCCGCAGCAACATCTGCCTGGGTGAGGATTTCCCCGAAGAGCAGCTGACCCACGCCGTGGAGACGGCGGGCCTTTCCGACTGGGTAAGCACCCTGCCCGACGGCCTCGACACCCTCATCAGCGAGAACGGCAAGAACCTCTCCGGCGGGCAGCGCCAGCGCATCGGCATCGCACGGCTGGCACTTCGCCGGTACGACCTCATCATCGCCGACGAGATCACCGCCAGCCTCGACCCCGACACCAGCGGACAGGTCATGGAAAATCTGCTCGCTCTCCCCTGCATGGTGGTGGCCATCACCCACGACGTCTCGGGGGCGTTCATGAAACAGTTTGACAAGGTATACCGGGTGGAGCACGGAAGCGTCACACAAGCATAAAAGGAGAGCCTGTGCCGGGTTTCAGCACAGGCCCTCCTCTTGTTTTTACCGGTTATTTTGCCGCGTCGAACTCGGCCAGAATATCCTCCGTGGGAGCCGGGGTCACGAGGCTGACCACCGCGCAGACGGCCAGCGAGACGAGGAAGGCGGGCAGAAGCTCATAGATGCCGAAGACGCCGCCCAGCGGGCTGACGATGTACTTCCAGACGAAGACCATCAGGCCGCCGCAGAGCATACCGGCCAGCGCGCCCTGCCAGTTGCAGCGCTTCCAGAACAGGGCGCAGAGGACGACAGCGCCGAAGGAGCCGCCGAAACCGGCCCACGCAAAGCTGACGATGCCAAAAACGCTGGAATCCGGGTCGCGGGCCAGCACCACGCCCACCACGCTGACGCAGATGATGGTCAGGCGGGCTGCGAAGAGGCTCTGCTTCTCGCTCAGTTTGAGGTGGCCGAACTCCTGCAAAATGTTCTGGGACACGCTGGACGCCGCGGCCAGCATCTGGCTGTCCGCCGTGGACATAGTAGCCGCCAGGATGCCTGCAAGGATGAGTCCGGCGAGGACTGCCGCCAGCACACCGTGCTGGCTGATGAGGCTGGCGATGCGGACGATAAGGGTCTCACTGGACGAGCCGCTGAGGAATTCCAGCGCACCGACCCTGGTCATGCCGAGGCCCACCATGCCGATGACGATGGACGCCGTCATGGCGATGACCACCCAGACGGTGGCGATGCGGCGGCTGAGCACCAGCTTCTTCTCGTCCTCGATGGCCATGAAGCGGAGCAGGATGTGGGGCATACCGAAGTAGCCGAGACCCCACGCCATGGTGGAGACGATGTCCAGCAGGCTGTAGGACGTGGCCCCGCCGGTCACAGCGTCGTGGCTGGCCACCATGGTCAGGTAGCCGGAAAGGCTCTGGGCGTTCTCCACCACAGCGCCCCAGCCGCCGGCCACGACGATACCGTAGCCCAGCACCGCGATGAGGGCCAGCGACATGACCACCGACTGGATGAGGTCGGTGGTGGTGACGGCGCGGAAGCCGCCCAGAATGGTATAGCCCACGATGACGAGGGCCGACACCAGCATTGCTGCCATGTAATCTACGCCGAAGAGGCTGTGGAACAGCTTGCCGCAGGCCGCAAAGCCCGAGGCCGTATACGGCACGAAAAAGACGATGATGATGACCGCGCCCAGAGCGTTCAGCAGGTTGCGCTGGTCATGGAAGCGAAGCGACAAGAACTGCGGTACCGTGATGGCGTCGAGGTTGGCCGAATAGCGGCGGAGCCGCCGGGCCACGATGAGCCAGTTGAGCCAGGTACCCAGCGCAAGGCCGATGGCCGTCCAGCCCGGCGAGGCAATGCCTGTCAGATAGGCCAGACCCGGCATACCCATCAGCAGCCAGCTGGACATATCGCTGGCCTCGGCGCTCATAGCCGTGACCAGCGGCCCCATCTTTCGGCCGCCGAGGTAGAAGTCGGCGCTGTCGTTGTTGGTCTTGCTGTAGGCGAAACCCACCAGCAGCATGGCCGCAAGATAGACGACGATGGTGACGATGATACAGATCTCACTCATACACGTTCCCCCTTTGGTGCTTTTTCCTCTATGATAAAAGCATGGCATGATTTTATCACAGTAAAGCATCAAAGTGCAAGGCCCCTGGGCAGATTCTTACCCTATGACCGAAATTTCGTCCTTTGCAGCGTCCAAAACCGCTCAATATGCCAACAGGCCGTCCTCCGGAGGAGGACGGCCTGTTGGTTCGGATGAAGAAAATGATGAAAATAAAGAAGATGACAGATTATTTTGCGGCTTCGCCTTCGGGGAAGATGATCTTGTTCACGAAGAAGAAGATGACCATCGAGATGCCGCCGTTGAGCACCGTGGTGCCGATGTTGTAGATGAAATCAGGCACCAACAGACCGGCCACAGCCACCCAGATGCAGTTGATGGAGTTGACGATGCAGGTGATGAGGCAGAAAGCCAGCAGATACCAGCCGATCTGCTTGGCGAGGTTGCCCTTGCTGCGGAAGACAAAATTGCGCTGGATGGGGAAATTGATGCACTCGCCGATGACCATGGCCACCATGTAGGCGCAGAAGTAGGGCAGGCCGCCGTGGGCGGCGTCGTAGCCGAGGATATTCCACTTGAAGGTCTCGCCGAACAGAGTGATGTCGATGCCCGGCCAGCCGAAGTCCACCACCGGCAGGCTTGCAAACGCCTTGGGCAGGAACTGCAAAAGCAGGTATTTGAACACGGTGATGAGGTTGGACACGATGACGAACAGTCCACCCTCCCGCACCCATTTGGCCGCGGCCGGATGTTTTGCGGCAAAGTTATTCCAGAAATTCATGACCTTATTCCTTTCAGCTGTTTTTGAGTCGGTTTTCCATCTGGCTGTTCAGGATGAGATTCTTGACGAACTCATAGATGACCCGGAGGATGCCCACGAGCCAGAAGCCTTTCAGCTCCCAGACGAGGCCGTCTACCATGCCCATGCTCACCATGCCGTTGGTCATCTTGGCCAGCGCGCGCAGCGGCATATTATACTGGAACACGGTGTTCAGGTCGGGGGTGCCTTTTGCAAAGCTGCTGTCCAGACGGTAGCGCAGCACCTTCTGTGCCACCCAGCCCAGCGGACTGCGGCCATGGTCCATCTCGCCCAGCGTCATGTTCCGGTCGATGCGGACGACATCCTCCGGCACAGGGTGGCCCAGCAGAGCCTCGAACTCGGCGTCAGTCACATAGGTGATCTGACCGGAGACGTAGTGGAGCAGGTCGAGACCCTCGTAGGGGTCGGGAGCGTTGGTCCCCTTGACGGAGACTTCCGCCGTCAGGCGGATGTCCGCGCTGGATGCACCCACGCGGAGCTGATAGCTTCCGCCTTCGACTTCCCAGCGGTCAGTCTTGACGTTCCAGTAGCGGAACGCCTTGTCGTCCAGAGCGATGCTCACCATCCTGCTCTCGCCGGGGGCGAGGAAGACCTTTGCAAAGCCCTTCAGCTCCTGCGCCGGGCGGAAGACTTTTGCGTCCTGCTTTGCAACGTAGAGCTGGACGATCTCGGCACCGGCACAGCTGCCGGTGTTGGTGACGGTGAGGGTCACACCCTTCTCGTCTGCCTTCAAATCACTGTACTCGAAGGTGGTGTAGCTCAGGCCGTAGCCGAAGGGGAACGCCACCGGCACACCGGCGGTCTGATAGTACCGGTAGCCCACATATAGGCCCTCGCGGTACTCCACGTTCCGGCCCTCGCCGCCGAAGTTCGCCTTGGCGGGGGTATCGTCGTAAGCCTGCGCCCAGGTCTGGGACAGCTTGCCGCAAGGGCAGAGCTTGCCGGTGAGGATGTCTGCGGCCGCGCCTGCGCCTGCCTGTCCGCCCAGTGCGCCGTAGACCAGCGCCCTGCACTGGCCGACCCACGGCGTCTCTACCGGCGCACCGGCGCTCAGCAGAACGACGACGTTCGGGTTGACGGCAGCCACAGCGGCCAGAAGCTGCTGCTGATTCTCGGCCAGCTTCATGTCAGAGCGGTCGAGGCCTTCGCTCTCCCGCAGCTCATCGAGGCCAAGGCAGAGCAGAACGGTGTCCGCCTTCTTTGCGAGGGCCACAGCCTCTTCCAGCTTCTCGGCGTCAGCTGCACCCTGACGCTCGAAACCGGAGGCATAGCCCACGAAGGTGATGCCGCTGTCGTCGGCCTTGATGCTGTCCAGCAGGGTGTCCACCTGCAGGGCGTTGACGGCGCTGGAGCCTGCGCCCTGATAGCGGGGCGTCTCGGCAAAATCGCCGATGACAGCCAGCTTCTCATTGGGCTTGAGCGGCAGGATGCCGCCCTCGTTCCTGAGCAGGACGATGCTCTCTGCGGCCGCGCGGCGGGCAAGCTTATGGTGCGCGGCCGCGTCGAAGGTGCGGGGCGCTTTTTCCACCGCAGCGTGGGTGGAGAACACCAGTTCCAGCATCTCGTCGAGGCGGGCGTCCACGTCGGCCTCGGAAATTTTGCCGTCCTGTACGGCCTTCATCAGCTCCCGGATGGAGTCGCCGCCGGGGCAGGGCATTTCGAGGGTGGAGCCGTTCTTCACGCCGAGGGCGTGGTCATTGGAGCCGCCCCAGTCGGTGACGACGGCCCCGTCGAAGCCCCAGTCCTTCCGCAGAATGTCCTGCAGCAGGTGGGCATTCTCGTTGGCGTAGGTGCCGTTGATGAGGTTGTAGGAGGTCATGATGGTCTTGGGCTTTGCCTCTTTCACCACGATCTCGAAACCGGTCAGATACAGCTCCCGCAGGGTGCGCTCATCGAGCACCGAGTCGCTGGCCATGCGGCGCAGCTCCTGACTGTTGACCGCAAAGTGCTTGGGGCAGGCAGAGATGCCGTTTTTCTGGATGCCGCGCACATAGGCAGCGGCCATCCTGCCCGCGAGGATGGGGTCTTCCGAGAAATACTCGAAGTCGCGGCCGCAAAGGGGGCTGCGCTGGATGTTCAGGCCGGGGCCGAGCAGGACAGCCACTTCCTGTGCGGCGGCTTCCTCGCCCAGTGCCTCGCCCACGGCTTCGCCCAGCTTCTCATCCCAGCTGCACGCAGTGGCGGAAGAGGTCGGGAAGCAGGTTGCCGGAACGCTGGGGTTGAGGCCCAGATGGTCGGCGGCGCCGGCCTGCTTGCGGACACCGTTGGGGCCGTCCGAAAGGGTGATGGCCGGGATGCCCTTGCCCGGCAGAGCGCGGGTGGTAAAGACGGTCTCGCCCGAGAGCAGAGCGCATTTTTGCTCTAAGTTCAGTTTCTGGATGATGTCGGTACGCTTCATCGCATTTTCCTCATTTTATCCTGAGCAGGGCAAAGGCCCGCTGTCTGGTGCAGCGGGCCTTTGCCGTTGGTTCAGTTCAGGTGCTGCATGGAGAGAGAGTTCGGTTTAGACTTCTTCTTCCTCTTCCTTGCGCTTCTTGTAGTTCTTGATGGCGGTGTACTCCAGGCCAACGATGAGCAGCGCGGCCACGACGTCAGCGCCGATCAGGATGACCTTCCACTTTGCCATGCCGGGGTTCAGGTTCTCAGCCTCATAAGCGCGGCTGTTGACCACAGTGTAGAGGATGTTCTTGGCAGAGGTGCGCATTGCCTGCTTGCTGCTGTTGGTCAGAACAGTCATCTTGTTGAAGTCATTGCCGGTGGTGCAGAGCATCAGATCGCTGCCGTTGCGGACGCCCTGATCAGCGGTCATGTAGCCGTAGACACCGAAGTAGTCGGTCTCGACGAAGCCGAGGAAGCCCCACTCACCGCGCAGGACGTTCTGCAGCAGCTCCTTGCAGCCGCCAGCCCAGCGGCTGCCGATGTAGTTGAAGGAAGACATGACAGCGTGGCAGTCAGCATCCTTGACAGACATCTCGAAGGGCTTGAGGTAGATCTCGCGGATAGCCTGCTCGTTGGACCAGGTAGCCAGCATAGAAGTACGGTTGCCTTCCTGATCGTTCAGGGCGAAGTGCTTCATGTAAGCGTAGACGCCGTGCTCCTGTGCGCCTGCGATGGCGTTTGCGGCCATAGCACCGGACAGGACACCGTCCTCCGAGTAGTACTCGAAGTTACGGCCTGCAAAAGCGGTGCGGTGGATGTTCATTGCCGGGCCATACCAGCCGGACGTGTTCATCTCGTTGGCCATCTTGCCGATGCTGTCGCCGAAGTCGTGTGCCAGATCTTTGCTCCAAGTCATGCCGATGAGGGTAGCAGCCGGGAAACCGACAGAGCCGACGCCGGTGAAGTTGTTGTTGATGGACGCAGGGCCGTCACAGTCGTTGGTGCGCACCTTGCCGATGCTGTCCACCGCTGCGGTCTGGAAGCCGCCAAAGCCGATGGTCTGCTGCAGGTCGTCGATGCTCATCTGATCCAGCAGGGCGTCCCACTTGGCGTCGTTGTAATCCACGCCCCGCAGGTCGGCCAGCTTGAGGCCGTTCTTTGCGCCGGTGGTAATGTCCTCTGCGTTGGGGTCCTCGTCCTTCTCGTAGCCGGACTCGGTGTAGGTGAAGCAGTTCTCGAAGCCAGCCTTGACCTCGTCGCTCATCTCGTAGGTGGCAGGAGCGGCAGTGGCCTCATCGTAGTTTGCGAAGCCGTCTGCACGGGACAGATAGGTGATCTCGCCCTCGGCGAAATCGAACTGGTTGGTGGCCACGACCTCATCGCTCTCGCGCTTGTTGGACTCGTTGTAGACGATGTCCGAAGCGACGGTATAGGTCTTGGAATCCAGAGCGGTGTGGGAGTCTGCGTTGGTGCTGATGACGTAGTCGCCGGCCTCCAGCACATAGCAGCCGTTGTTCTGGTAATCGTAGGAAGCCAGATCCTCCACCGGGATGGTGAAGTCGATGGTCTCGCTCTCGCCGGGAGCCAGCTCGCCGGTCTTGGCGAAGTCCAGCAGATTTGCGGAGGCCTTCTCGATGCCGCCGTTGGTATACGGAGGATCGCTGTAAATTTCGACGACATCCTTGCCGGCGACAGAGCCGGTATTGGTGACGGTGACGGAGAACTTCAGGTCTGCGCCATCGTTGGTGATGTCGCTCATCTTCTGGGTGAAGGTGGTGTAGCTCAGGCCGTAGCCAAAGGGATAGACAACTTCCTTGTCGTAGTCGATGAGGCCTTCATCGGCAGCAGTCTCATAGAACTTGTAGCCGACATAGATGCCCTCAGCGTAGTTGACGAAGGATGCAGTAGCGCCTGCGGGGTCGAAGGAGCTGGAATCGGAATCCAGCTCGGTGGCGTTGGTGTACTTGAAGTCACCGAAGTTGTTCCACCACGGAGAAGCGGTCAGGTCAGCAGCATAGGTGTCAGCGGTACGGCCGGAGGGGTTGACCTCACCGGCAACCACGCGGCCAAAGCCCTCAAAGCCGGACTGACCGGTGCCGGGGCAGAGCAGGACGCCCTTGATCTGGGGGTAGTTCTTGACCCAGTCCATCTCGAAAGCGTTTGCGCCGTTGTAAACGACGATGACATTGTCGAAGTTGGAAGTGACGAGGTCAATGAGCTCTTCCTCGCGGTTGGACAGCTGCAGGAAGTGGTCGCCCTTATCCCAGTCATTGCCCTCGTTCAGGGTGTCATCGTAAGTGCCGTTGTAGTAGCCGGCGCCGCGCTGAGAACCACGGTAATCTGCCACACGGCGGACCCAGCTGCCGTCCACGACAGCAGACATGTCGGTGGGAAGGTCTGCGCCCTCACCGCCGACGCGGGTGATGACGACCATAGCGGTGTCAGAATATGCCTTGGCGTTTGCCATCATCTCGTCGGTGTACAGGCTGACATTCGGCTCGGGCAGGGTCCAGTCCTGCTGTGCCATGCCGACGCTGGGGCGGGTGGAGCAGTAATCGGTGTAGAACTTGCTCAGCTCGTCGTTGGTCTCGATGCCTGCATCATGCAGACCGGTGAGCAGGTCGGTGACAGGGTAAGCGTCGTTCAGAGCGCCGGAACCGGTGCCGCCGTAGCAGGGGCTGGTGGAAGCCCAGCCGAAGACGTTCAGCTTGGAACCGGAAGCCACAGGCAGGATGTTGTCATCGTTCTGAGCCAGAACGATGCCTTCCTGAGTGATCTCATTGACCAGCTCGGTGGCCTCTGCGGAAGTCTCCTCACTGATGGAACCTTCGCCGGAGACCAGATCCAGCATGGTGGACATGGGGCCGGTGCAGATGAGGTTGATAACAATCGCCAGCGCCAGCAGAATGGCGAGGCCGGACTGCGCACGAATCATCTTCTTTTTCGCTTTGGGCATCTTCCGCACCGCGAACATCACGAGGAGCGCGAGTACGAGGACGACGCCGAATGCAATCAGGTAGTTCTGAATGTTCGAAACTACCTGCATTACATCATCCATATTGATGGACAACATAATTTTCTTCCTCCTTATTCTGAATCCATATTTTCCGGGTACAGCTCCCGGAGCGTTGCCTCTATTATAAATGGATTCAAAGAAAATTCACAAACATCTTCACAATCTGTCATTTTGGAGGCATAGTTTGCAGAAGTTTCAATTTGGTTTCAAATTTTATTGTGCTAATCCACAATTTCGAGAGCGGTTTTATTGTGCAGAATAACAAAACGTCTCTGTCATCGCTGTGCGATGACAGAGACGTTTCTCACGATGGGACAGGCAGCAAGATCCGCAGGGTGAACCAGCCGTCGGCCCAATGAAGGGTCATGGTGCCGTCGTGGCGCTGGGCGGCCGCCTGCACGCCCTGTAAGTCATAGCCGCCGTGGGCGTTGTGGACGGGCAGGCCGTCCGCGCCCATCTCCACGGGCTGGGCGCAGTAGTTCTCGAAGCGGAGCATCACGCAGCCGCTCTGGTTATAGATGGCCACCCGCAGCAGACGCTTTTCGGGGTCGGGCTCGGCCAGCACGCTCTCGATGGCGTTGTCCAGCGGCGCGCCTACGAGGGTACACAGCTCCCGCGTGCTCAGAAAGCCCAGCTGGCTGCCGTCGGCCACGCTGGTCATGTTGATGCCGCGCTGCTGGCAGTCCATGCTTTTGGCGGTCAATAGGGTATCCAATACCGGGTTGCCAGTCTTGTTCTCGGCTTCATACTGCCGGATGCCGCTCTCCATCCGGGCCAGAGCCGCGTCCTGCTTGGCCCGGTCGCGCTCAGCGCGGATGTCCGCGATTTGAATTTTCAGCTCGTGATAGCGGCTGTTGATGAGCCGGATGCCCTCCTTGCTCCGCTTGTACTGCTCGTACTGGCGGTGGAGCACCTCGTCCATGGCGGCAAGCTCACTGTGGAGCGCCGCCTCCCGCAGCTGCTCGTGCTGGACCGTCAGGATGAGCACGCCGCAGATGTCCACCAGCGTGCGGATGTAGTAGACGCTCATGTCCACCTCGCGGTCGCCCAAGAACAGCAGGTTGCTCACCGCGAAGACCATCGCCGCCATGACGACGGCCACGAGGCCCGCTTTTCCGCTGATGACGATATGGCCCTTGGGACTTTTGTGCTTATGCTCCAGCACCCAGATGCAGCCGAAAACGCCGCCATAGACCACCACCAGAAGCAGCAGTGACAGGCCGTCGGCCCCGCTGCGCTGAGGCCAGAGGAAGCAGTGCAGCTGCCACTCGGCGCTGGCCGCCAGCTCTGCCAGAACGAAGGCCCGGGCGCAGACATAGCCCGCTTCCAGCAGGGAGATGGTGCGGGTGACCCAGAGGTATAAATACTGTATCCCCACAGCTGCCGCCATGCAGGGGATCCACCACGCCAGCGGAACGCTGCCCGTGGCCTGCAAAAAAGCACTCAGGGCCAGCGCCCATGCCGCACTGGCAGCGATGGTGGCCGTTTTGCCGAAGCGGATGCCCAGCGGCAGGGCGTAGATGCCCACGGCCAGACACTCGGCCAGCGCCGTATACAGGCGCGGGATGTTGGGCAGTGCCGTCATGCACCCTCACCCCCGATGTGGTCGGCCAGCGCCGCGAGGAAGGCTTTCCGCCGGGGGCGGCTGACCTGCAATTCGTAGGGCCCCACCTGCACCATCCCCTGCTGCACGCTCTTCACCTGTGCCAGATTGACAAGGTAGCCGCTGTTGCAGCGGGCAAAGGGCCGCTCGGCCAGCTTTTCCTCAAAGGCTTTCAGGGTGCCTGCCGCCACGAAATCGCCCTCTTCGGTATAAAAATGGACGCGGTGTCCCTCGCTTTCCAGATAATAGATGAGGGACGAATCCAGCCGCCGCATCCCGCCCTCCACCGGCAGAGCCAGATAATGCCGTACGCGGCGGCGCAGCTGTTCTTCGGCCTTGCGCAGCTGCTGCGAAAACGCAAAATAAGGCACCGGCTTGAGCACATAGTCCAGTGCGCCCACGGCGTACCCGCCGATGGCGTACTGCGCCATATTCGTGATGAAAACAATGATAACATCCTTGTCCAGCTCCCGCACTCGCCGGGCCGTCTCCATACCGTCCAGATGCTTCATCTCCACGTCCAGAAACAGGATGTCGTACACCGGGCGGTAATCATCCAGCAGCTCCATGCCGTCAGCGAACTCCGTCACCGCGAACTCGGTGCCGTACTGCCGGGTGTGCCGCTGCACATACCCCTGAAGCTGCGCCCGCACCTCTGCCTCGTCCTCGACCAGAGCAATGCGTATCATTGCCGCACCTCCTTTTTCCGCAATTTTTCCAGTTTTTATTGTAACACGAAATAGGGCGTGTGGCAAATAGGAGAATAAAACAGCAGCCCCGCTTCATCTGCCGCGAGGCTGCTGTTCTGTGATTGGAAAATTTCAGGCTCAGTTCGTCTTGACGGCCACAAGGATACGGATCTTCCTGCCGCCGGAGCAGCCGAAGTTGTCGTACCAGCCGATGAGCTTATAATCCTCGGTGTTGATCTTGGGCAGCGAGGTGGCGAAATACTGGCCGTTCGACCACAGATACACCTGCATATCGTCGGCGGTCTCATAGCGCTTGTCGCCGCTCATGACCGAAGCTGCGCCCAGCTTATCGATGACTACCGGCGAAAGCTGGAGCATCCGGTTGATGGCCTTGCCGTCAGCAGAACGGCCGATGGCGATGCCGCCTGCGATAACGGGGTACTTGGTGGCGGTGCTGTAGGCCACCTGCTTGCCGCCAGAGTAGCAGACATAGGTCGCACCCTCGCCCAGATAGTTGAGGAAGTCGCCCAGCGTACCGCCCACGCTGTCGCCGGTGCGGCGGAGCACATAGCTGAACAGCTGGTCCGTCTTGCCGGTAAGGGTGTTCCAGGTAGAGCTGACGACACTGCCGTCGATGAGGCCGTAGAGCACATCGCTGGTGCTGGGGACAAGGATGTTCTTCACATCCTGGAAGGTTTCCTCATCGGTCTTGTCCACCTTGGTGGTGGTCGTGGTGGTCCCAGCGGGGAGGCCTGCAGCCTCTCTTGCGGCGTCCTGTGCCTTGTCGCTGATCTTTTTGTCGATCTTCTTGGCGGCTTCGTCCGTCAGGCGGCGGACAGAATCCAGCGCAGCGTACTCCCACAGGTCACCGGTCACATCGTCGAGGATGACCCGGTCGATCTGGCCTGCGGAATTGGTGGTGTAGTAGCGGACGTCGCGTTCACTCAGAGTTACCCCCGATAGGCGGCTGGGGCGAACTGCCCCAGCCACACCCTCCGACGTCGTATCAATGATCTGCACGTTGTCTGCAAACGGGGTGTCGCCCAGCGCGGTGCCGTCGGCGCTGACGGTGCCGCTGGTCGAGCGGGGCGAGATGGACTGGACGCTTTCGCCGTCACCGTCCACGCTGATCTCCACCAGCTTGCCGGCCGGGAAATTGAGCTTATTGTCCACATTGACGGTGCGGGCGGTGCCGTCGGTACACATGACCGAGACAGCCTGCTGCACCTCAGCGCTGTTCGTCTCCACGAGGGTGCGGGATGAGGACTGGACCACGCCGTAGAACACAGCGTCTGCCGCGTCGCCGGTGAGGACGGAGACAGCTGCATCGTTCATGCCCAGCAGCAGAGTGACCACCTGGCCCACGCCGCCGCCGGACAGGGAGGACAGCTGATAGGCCACAGAGGGCGAAGCGATGGCGTAGGTGACGCCGGCCACGGTCACAGAGGTCGGAGCGCTGGCCGAGGGCGAGACAGCCGTCACGCGGCCTGCGGCGCGCTTGTTGTAGATCCAGACGGTGCGGGCGCTCTCGTTATAATAGTAGACATCATAGGGAGAGAGGGCCGCAGAGGTGGTGACTTCGTCGTTGCGGTAGATGGCCGCCGGAGCGAAAGGCAGGACGGTGGAAGCATCTGCCACGAAGGGACCCTTGACGTTGTCCAGCAGGACCGAAGAGATGTCCACCTGGCCGTTGCTCACGGCAAAGCCCAGGGTGGAGGCGTAGACCTGACCGCTGCCGTTCATAGCGGTGAGGGCGTTGTAGAAGAGCATGGTACCCTGCTCGAGGGTCAGAGTCTCGCCCTGACGGGCATTGATCTCATTGCGCAGGCCCAGTGCGCTGGCCTTGCTGAGCTGAGCTGTGGGGAAGGTACCGCCCAGCTTTGCCACATCATATCCCAGCAGGCGCAGCGCCATGGTGCAGGCTTCTTCCAGCGTGACGGTGTTGTCCGGACGGAAGCTGCCGTCGGAGTAGCCGGTCATCCAGCCGTTCTGGACGGCAGTGCGGATGTAGACCGCATAGGGAGAGTCGCTGTCCACGTCGCTGTAAAGGCGGCCGGTGCGGCCCTGTGCCGTGGTGGTATCGCGGTAAGCAGAGAATGCGGTGAGGAGGCGGGCCGCCTGCCCACGAGTGAGGGGCGCACCCAGAGAACCGGCCTGCTCGGCGGTCAGACCGCCCAGTGCCGTCGCCGTCTGGACTGCCGCGTTGGAGCCGACCGCAGAAGCGGGCAGCACCAGCATGGAAACAGCCACGCAGACAGCCAGCAGGAATGCGAGGAATCGTTTTTTCATGGTAAACTCCTTAATCATATCTGAGTGCTTCGATGGGGTTCAGGCTGGCGGCACGGCGGGCCGGCAGGAAGCCGAACAGGACACCGATGCCGCAGGAGATGCCCACGGCGATGGCTGCTGCGTCCGCCGAGGGGGTGACATTCAGGGTAATATCCGTCAAGATATACGGAAGGATCTGGTTGATAATGGCCGACACGACGTAGCCCAGCACGATGCCGAGGCAGCCGCCCAGCGCCGATGTGACGCCGGCCTCCACGACGAACTGGGTCAGGATGGTGCTCTCCTGTGCGCCCAGTGCCTTGCGGATACCGATCTCACGGGTGCGTTCGGTGACGGACACCAGCATGATGTTCATGATGCCGATGCCGCCGACCAGCAGCGAGATGCCTGCAATGGCCGTCAGGACGCCCACCATGACGTTGATCATGGAGGACATCTGCTTCATGGCTGCGCTCAGGCTCATGACGTAGACATAGTCGTCCTTGCTGACCAGCTTCTTGAGCCGCGACTGCAAAAACTCCTGTGCCTCATTCGAGTGGTCCGCGTCCTGCAGGACCACATAGTACTGGCTGACACTGCTGGTGTTGTTGACGCTCATCAGGGTGGTATAGGGGATAAGAACAATGTCGTCGTTGCCGCCCTCGTACTGAGAGGCGGGTTTGGAGCGGCCCTCCAGCACGCCCACGATGCGGTACTCGCTGGCGCCTACCTTGAGGGTGCTGCCGAGACCGTTGCCGCCGAAGATCTTGCGGTCCACATAGTCGCCGATGACACAGATATTCTTGTTGTCTATCAAATCGGTGTACTGGATGCCGCGGCCCTTGGCCACCTTGTAGTTGTTGATGGTCGTGTAATCTTCGTTGACGCCGCTGATGTAGGTGCGGCGGTACTTCTCGCCCGCCACCCGCAGCGTGTCGCCGCCGACACTGGCAATCGGCGAAAGACCCTTATAATACTCGGGCTTTTCATTGATGATCCTGTACACATCGTCCACTTCCACTGAGCGGGTGCTGGCGGTCATGATGTTGACGGACAGAATATCGCTGCCCATATCGGAGTAGAAGTCCTGCATCATGTTGGTCATGCCGTTGCCGAGGCCAACGATGACGATGACGGCCATGACGCCGATGATGATGCCCAGCATGGTGAGGAAGGTGCGGACTTTGTTGCTCAAGACGTTCTGGACGGCCTGTTTGAAGGTCTCCTTTATCATGCCTGCGTCCCCTCCTCTCCGGCTTTCGGCTCCGCCATCATGAAGTTCGGCTGAACGACTGCCTCGGGTGCGTGGGCATCGCCATCGTAGACGACGCGGCCATCTTCAAGGCGAATGATGCGCTCGGCCTGCACAGCAATGGAGTTGTCGTGGGTGATGAGGACGACCGTATTGCCCTGCTTGTGCAGATCCTGCAGCATTCCCAGAACTTCGCGGCTGGTATGGGAGTCCAATGCACCGGTCGGCTCGTCGGCCAGGATGACCGCCGGGCCGCGAGCCAGCGCACGGGCAATGGACACACGCTGCTGCTGACCGCCGGAAAGCTGGTTGGGCAGGTTTTTGAGCTTATTGCCCAGACCCACCCGCTCAAGGGCAGCCTTTGCCGTCGCGTGGCGCTGTGCGGCGGGGATGCCCGCATACACAAGAGGAACTTCCACATTCTCCAGAAGCGTCAGCTTCGGCAGCAGGTTGTACTGCTGGAAGATGAAGCCCAGCTTCTCGTTCCGGATGTTTGCCAGCTCACGGCGGCTCATCTTGCCGACATCCCTGCCGTCCAGCAGATAAGTGCCTTCGGTAGGCACGTCCAGACAGCCGATGATGTTCATACAAGTGGATTTACCAGAACCGGACTGGCCGACGATGGCCACGAACTCGCCTTTGTTGATTTTGAAAGAGACGTGGTCGGCGGCCTTTACGAGGGTGTCGCCCATCTGGTAATACTTGCAGACCCCATCAAATTCTATCAGCGTGCTCATTCGTCATCTCCTTCGGCGGAGGCCATCATGTTGCTGTAGAAGTCGGTCGCACTGACGCTGGAGTTGTCGTAAGCGATGGTATCGCCCTCCTGCAGGCCGCTCTTCACTTCGATGTAATCGTCATCGCTGATGCCGGTGGTCACCTTGACGTAGACGTAGCCGTCGGGAGCGGTCATTGAAGTCTCAGCATTGGCAGCGCTGGGCGAATCCTTGGTCACCAGCACATAGCTGCCCCGGACGAGGGCGGCGTTGGGCAGGGCCAGAACATTCTTGACGCTGGCGGTGGTGATCTTCGCAGTGGCGTTCATTCCGGGCAGCAGCTCGCCCATATCGTCGATGCGGACGGTGACGGGGTAGCTGGTGGAGCCGTTGGCGGTAGTGCCTGCCACGAGGATACTGCTGATGACGCCCTTGTAAGTCTCACCCGGGACGGCGTCGGCGGTGATGTCCACCTCCTGGCCGACCTCGAGGGAGCGGATCTTCAGCTCGTCCACGTTGAGCTTCATTTCCAGATAGCTCATATCGTAGATGGTGCAGAGGTTCTGCATGGCGGTGTCGTTGGCGCTGAGCTTGTCGCCGGCCTTGACTTTCTTATCCACGATGGTGCCGCTGATCGGGGCGTCGATGGTATAGTGGCTGATGGTCTTCTCGGCAGAAGACATCTGCAGCTCGGCAGCGCGCAGGCTGTCAGCGGCGTTCCTGGTCTGCTTGTCCAGATCCTTGCCGGTAATGCGGAGGATGACATCATCCTGACGGACGGTGCTGCCCTCCTTGACGCAGAGTTCAGACACGGTACCAGAGGCAGCTGCCACGACAGTCTCCTCGCGCTGGTAAGTAAAGTGTGCGGAGTTGAGGGAGCTGACGCCGTTCACCTGTGCCACAGCGGCCTGTGCGGTGGTCAGGCTGCCCGCGTTGGGAACAGCGATGGTGACGGTGCAGGTCATCAGGCTGGCGTCGCCGGCAGGGTCTGCACCGGAAACGGAGCGGATGGTGCCGTTCAGCGTCTCAAAAGTGGTGTCCGGCATGACCTGTGCGGCCTGACCGGCGACAAAGCTCTGGGCCTCTGCGGCAGGGAAATCCACGGCCAGCAGCATCACGGAGGTGTCGCGGATGGTGGCCACAGTCTGACCAGCCTGCACGGCGTCGCCTGCGGCGACTGCAAAGGAGCTGACCTCGCCGCTGATCCTGGTGCGGACGTTCTGCATATCCGCAATGTCATCGTAATTGCGCTGTGCCTGCTCCACCGAGAGCTGTGCGCTCGCGAGGTTGTTTTCCACATCCGAAATGTCGATGGTGTAAAGAACATCGCCCTTCTCGATGCTGTCGCCCAGCTCAAAATCGGCGGTGAGCACCGTGCCGGTGACGAGGGACTTGACGGTGTAGGAATCGGCGGCGTTGATGGTGCCGCTACCGTCGTAGACGTTCACGATGTCGCGGCGTCCCAGCTTCTCCTGCGTGTAGGCAAGGTCTGCCGACGCACTGCGGCTCTTGCGCGGCACGATGACCGCCACCAGCACCGCTGCGGCTGCGACCACCGCGATGCAGCGCTTTTTGTGGGTCTTGATAAAGTGGAACACCTTATTTTCTCCGCCGGTATTCTCCTGCGGAGAGGCGTCCTGTGTCTTCTTGTTGAAACCTAGCATGAAAAGCCTAACCTCCTGTGTTTCATGAAAAAGAAAAGTTCTTTCTGCCTGTTTTCATTCGTTCTGCGCTTTCCCCCACAGCGTCCGCCAAAAATGACCTGTCTGCGAGATACTGCCCCGGGTTAGCGGCGCAAACCATTATAATGATACCACCTAACAGAACGGACTACAAGAAATTTTTCCTGCACAATCTGCAACTTTTTTGAAAATTTTTCCATCATCTCTGTGTCTGGAAACTGGAACATCAGACAGAGCTTTCGGATGAAGAGTTCATCAACTCGCTCCGGCCCTTCGTGCGGCGGCTTTTGAGATACAGTCAGAAATAAGGCCCCGACTACGATTCATGGCAGGGATTTGGACATTTCAAAACACATCAGGGAGCAGCATAGGTCACAGCTGCTCCCTGATGTGTTTTTTGTGGTTCTTTTCAATGTGTCACAGTCACGGATCTGTTGCCTGCAATACGCAGGCACAATACCCCGGTTCCGGCTGGTAGCAATGGATCGTAAGGCATTTGTCCACCTCCGGGCTGTAGTCGTGAAGGATGTGCTTTGTTCCGTTCAACGCCACATCCGCATACGATACAAGCCACTTCTTATCACCATTGGGGAACACTTCGTAAAACGAACGGCCAAGCATTTCTTCCACCGGCACGCCTTCGATCGTTGCCATTTCGGCATTGCAGTAGCGGAAAATAAAATCCACCCCGCGTCCGTCCTCATTGAACACCAGCTCAATAATGCAGAATGCCAGCGGCATATCGTCCAGCAGACTGCATTTTTCCAGCAGGCTCATACTCATTGGGCGTAGCTGTGCGTCCACCCGCCTGATTTCTGCGCGCAAGCGGCGATGGTCGCTCAGACCACGTCTACGTCCCTGAAAACTGCGGCCATCTGACATTGTATAAATCCCGTCATTGCTAATATCTACGATCTGGCTGCGGCACACTACGATTCCCTTACTGATGTTCAGAAACATATCTTCCGGCAAAGCAGACAAGACGCTGTGCAACGGAGCATACAGCGCAACTTCTTCCCCATCCATGCGGTGAACGACCGTTTTGCGGTCGTTACGGTAAAGATACAAGATGTTTTCTGGGCAAAGGTCATTTTTCTGAAACCACTCATGCAGATCATTCATCGCCATACTCCTTTGTCAGTTGGATATGTTTAGTATAGCATACCTCCGTGCAGCGCACAAGAACAGCTTGATTAAAATTCATTTCAACGGAGTTTTCGCCAATTTGCATCGAACATTTTTGTCAATATTCACGTTTTCAATGTCGAAAACGCATAAGTCGTTGACTTTCAGGCATTTTCTGTGTATTCTGTAACATAGAAGGTCAAATGGTTTTTTCGCAAGATGTGCCCTGAGCGGCTGGCAGCCGCCCACGGTCTGTGTAAAATAAACCCAGATATAAAGGAGGCAAACCACCATGAAGATGACCCGCAGAAACTTTCTTTCCACTTCAGCGGTTGCGGCGTTAGCCTGCGGCGCATCCCTGACCGCACACGCAGCAGGCAGTACCGATGAAAACAGTCTGAACTTTATCACAGACATTTTCAAGGACTCCACCCAACCGGGCGAGATCGAAGATGCAACGGCTATCACGGCAGAAAAGAACGCCGAATGGTATGAAAAGCTGGATTTTTCCGATCGGCGGGAGTTTGCCAACGCAGAACGCGGCTGGCTGGACAATGCGGAAGGCAGGATCATCGATGGTGAGGATAACAGATCTGCATGGGATCTGCAAAGCTACGGCGATTTGAACCGGGATGCTCCGGACACTGTAAACCCCAGTCTGTGGCGGAATACCCAACTCAACGCCAAAGCCGGTCTGTTTGAAGTATGTGACGGCATCTATCAGGTGCGCGGCTTTGATATGGCCAATACGACCTTTATCCGCACCGACCACGGCTGGATCGTGTTTGATGTGCTAATGTGCAAGGAAAACATGAAGGCAGCCAAGGAGCTGATGGAGGAGCGCTTCGGTCCGCTGGACATCAAGGCGGTGCTGTACAGCCACTCTCATGTGGACCACTTCGGCGGCGTGGAGGGCATTATCACTCGGGAGCAGGTAGCGGATGCAACGCTTTCGCTTAAAAAGCAGCTGGCTTCCGGCAAGACCCCTGTGCTTGCGCCGGCGGGCTTTCTGAAGCACGCCATCAGCGAGAATGTCTATGCGGGCATCGCCATGGCGCGGCGCGCACAGTTCCAGTACGGCACGGTGCTTGACAAGGGCGAAAAGGGTGCGCTGAGCGTGGGCATCGGCATGGGACAGGCCACCGGTACGGTGTCCCTCATCGCTCCCACCTACGAAATCGGGGAAGATGTTCCGAAGCTGACCATCGACGGGATAGAGATCGAATTCCAGCTGACCCCCGGCACCGAAGCCCCTGCTGAGATGAACGCCTATTTCCCGAAATACCGCGCCCTCTGGATGGCGGAAAACTGCACCGGTACGTTGCATAATCTGTACACCCTGCGTGGCGCAGAGGTGCGCGATGCCAACGACTGGGCGAAGTATATCATCGAGGCAGATCAGCGCTTCTGCAGCAAGACTGATGTGGTGTTCCAGAGCCACAACTGGCCGCATTGGGGTGAGGAGATCCATGAGTATCTGTTGAACACGGCAGCGATCTACAAGTTCATCCACGACCAGACCCTGCATTACATGAATCAGGGATATACCTCAAATGAGATCTCGGCGATGCTGACCCTGCCCAAAAAACTGGAAAAGATCTGGTATACCCGTCCGTACTACGGTACGCTGGCGCACAATTCCAAGGCCGTTTACCAGAAATATCTGGGCTGGTATGACGCAAACCCGGTCAACCTGAATCCGCTCCCGCCCAGCGATACCGCCAAGAAGCTGGTAGAATATCTGGGCAGTGCCGATGCAGTCCTCCGCAAAGCGCAGAAGGATTTTGATAAGGGCGAGTATCAATGGGTGGCGCAGATCACCAAAGAACTAGTCTACGCCGACCCGTCCAATCAGAAAGCACGCAATCTGTGTGCAGATGCACTGGAACAACTTGGCTATCAGGCAGAGTCCGGCGCGTGGCGCAACGCCTACCTGATGGGCGCTGCAGAACTCCGCAGAGGCAACCTGTCCAAACTGGCGCGCTCAGCCAATGGACTGACCGCGACAATGGGCGAGATGACCATCGCCATGCTGCTGGATTACATCGGTATCATGAGTGATGCCAATGCCGCCCAGAACGATGATCTGACTCTGAATCTGACGGTGACAGATGTGAATGAACAGTTCTATGTAACCCGTAAGAATGGCATCCTGCTGTCTTACCCCGGCGAGAACCATCCGGATGCGCAGGCTTCCGTCACCTGCAAGCGTCTGCAGCTCTTTGCCCTGATGCAGGGTCAAAAGGCCGGGCAGATACAGATCAGCGGAGATCCCACTGTCCTGAAACGCCTGCTGGCATATGCGTCCAAGTTTGAAAAAACCTTCAATGTCATTGAACCGTAAAAACGATTCGGAATTTCAATTTTTTGAAAATATCTCTGAACCTTTGATATTAGGTTCTGTCAAGAGGGCTGGCACCGTCCAGCCCTCTCTCTTTTTGCTAAAGTTTCCGTGTGAACAAGTAGAGTTTCGACAAACCCCGGCTGGAGTTGACCGAGAAAATCGAAGCCAACTTCTATTCCCAAGATTTGACCCCGGCAGCATCCCAGATCCAGCAAAATAAAAAGCCGGTAGCCACAAAAATCTCCGGTAAGGAGATCCTTGAAGCCATCCGGCTGATGGACGCAGACGAACGCAGAGAATTGACGAGAGCCTTGTTCGCCTAAAATTTCTTCTTTTTATGCAAAGGAAAGCAGGCTGTGCAAACCTTGCGCAGAAAAGCCCCTGATTCGGGCAAATGTGCAAACGGTGTGCAGAAAGTGTGCAGCCGCTTTCCTACATAAAGGAAGAACGTAAAATCTTACGATTTTACGTTCAATATCTAGTACACCTTGCGCACTCATATCCGAACTTTTCTCCGCTTTCACCGCTTCCCCGAAAGCGACCGTTTCTGTACCTTCCTTATAATTAAAGGTAATAAATACCTTATCATCGTAGAGATAGATGGCATTGATGAAGGTATCCACCAGTGCCTGCCGCTGCTCCGGCTGGGTCATATCCAGCTTGCGGAAGCGAAGCAGCCAAAAGCGGACGAACTCCTCTTTCATCTTTGGCTTAGCCAGCCGTTCCTCTGCAATGCGGGCTTGCAACTCCTTCCGCTGTTCTTCCAGCGCTTCCAGCCGCTCCTTGGTGGAACTGGTCAGAATGCCCATCTGGATAGCGTTCAGCATATTGGTGATGCCGACTTCCGTTTCCTTCAACTGCTTTTCGTAGATGGGCAAATCCGTGCTTTCCTGGTTTTGCAGTTCCACCACTTTGGCGATGATGGCATTCATGGAAGCGTCATCTTCCACCAGCTTCATGGTCTCGTTGACTACCAAATCTTCCAGCCACTGTTTCCGCACGGCCTTTTTATCGCAAGTCTTTTTGTTCTTGGCGGCGGCACACTTATAATAGGTATACATTTTCCCGGTGTGGCTGACACCGCTTTCTCCGAACATCAGTGCACCGCACTTGCCGCAGTACAGCTTGGTGGTGAGCAGATAGCTTTCCTCTGCCTTATGACGGGCAGGGGCTTTTTTGTTTTTGGCGATTTTCTCCTGCACATCCTCAAACAGTTCCAGCGGAATAATGGGCGGGATGGCATCCGGCACGACCTTCTCGGCAAGGTCGGCGGAGTAGTATTCGGCGTAGCCTTCCAGCACCGATTCCAGAATAATGCCCTCCGGGCCAGCCGAAATGACTTCCGTTGCCGACACCAGTTTCACGCCGTTCCGCTTCAGTTGGGTCTTGTACCGGGCACTGTCATAGCGGTTTCGGGCAAAACGGTCCAGCTTCCAGACAATGATAACATCAAAGATGCCACGCTCACTGTCCTTGATCATCTGCTGGAACTGCGGGCGGTTATCGGTCTTGGCGGAGATGGCACGGTCAATGTAATGCTTCACCACCGTGAAGCCGTTCTTTTCCGCATAGGCGGTGCATTCCCGGATCTGACCTTCAATGGATTCTTCGCGCTGACTATCAGTAGAATAGCGGGCATAGATCACGGCGGTCATGGCAGGCACCTCCCATTTATACATCATTGAACGGTGGAGCGTTCTTTCAAAATAGTGTTTCGTATAATGTATATACCACAGTTTTTAACTGAATGCAAGACTTTTTCCCAAATAAAAGCTGCTCTCATTCTCAGATCGTCCAATTCTGGCTTGCCGACTGCAGATCCACCATGTGGGTGTACAGTCCCTTCCGGGCGTACAACTCTGCCGGGCTGCCCTGCTCGGCCACGATGCCACCCGACAGCACCACCACCTGATCCGCACCGGCTACGGTGCGCATCCGGTGGGCGATGATGAGGACGGTCTTGTTTTTTATGAGCCGGGATAGTGCCTCCTGAATGGCAGTTTCGTTTTCCACATCCAAGCTGGCGGTGGCCTCGTCCAGCAGGATGATAGGCGCATCCTTCAGAAAAGCACGGGCGATGGAAATGCGCTGACGCTCGCCGCCGGAAAGAGCGCAGCCATTCTCGCCGATGTTGGTGTTCCACTTGTCCGGCAGCTTTTCGGCAAATTCCTCGCAGTTTGCCAGCTTTGCCGCCGCCAGAACCTCCTCGTCGGTGGCCCCCTTGCGCCCCAGACGGATGTTTTCGAGGATCGTGTTGTCAAACAGGGTCACATCCTGAAAGACGATGGAATACAGGCTCATGAGCTTTTCCGGGTCGATTTGGGAAACCTCCATGCCGCCCACGGTGATGCTGCCCTTCTGGTAATCCCAGAACCGTGCTGCCAGCCGGGAAACAGTGGTCTTGC
>OWJQ01000017.1_pt1 | contig 119715 bp, 128 predicted proteins | sample 1732711 | NCBI WGS metagenome assembly OWJQ01 (sample SAMN05065745, study PRJEB22554) | human gut metagenome | biome: ENVO:2100002; feature: ENVO:00000062; material: ENVO:00002003 | host: Homo sapiens | place: USA | reverse complement strand
AAAGAGTGACCCTCTCTTTGCAATCTCCGCTTATGGGTTACACCCCTAAGAACCCTGTGCGGCTATGAGCGGACATCAGCTAACAACTTTAGTCAGACAACCAGAATCAAAATTTAAGAATATGGCAACAAAATCAAGCATACATATCAAGCCCTGCAGAGTCACATCAAGTGGGGCTCATAACCGGAGAACTGCCGAGTACATGCGCAATATCGGCAAGTCTCAAATCTACATCGTGCCCGAACTGACTGCCGGTAACGAGCAGTGGATAAACCCGGGCTTCGGTAATCCCGATCTGCAGGCGCACTATGACTACATCAAGCGGATGGTCAAGGAAAAGACAGGCCGTGCGATGCAGGAGAAGGAGCGTGAACGCAAAGGCAAGAACGGGAAAATTACCAAGGTGGCTGGATGCTCGCCAATCCGTGAGGGCGTGTTGCTCATCAGACCGGACACGACACTGGCAGATGTTCGCAAGTTTGGCGAGGAGTGCCGGAGACGCTGGGGCATCACTCCCCTCCAGATCTTCCTGCACAAGGACGAGGGACATTGGCTTAGCGGTCAGCCGGAAGCGGAAGACAGGGAGAGTTTCAAAGTCGGCGAAAGATGGTTCAAACCGAATTACCATGCCCATATCGTTTTTGACTGGATGAACCATGACACAGGCAAGAGCCACAAACTCAATGATGAGGATATGACCGAAATGCAGAATCTGGCGTCCGATATACTCCTGATGGAGCGTGGGCAGTCAAAGGCTGTTACAGGCAAGGAACATCTGGAACGTAACGACTTTATCATTGGGAAGCAGAAGGAGGAAATGAAGCGGCTTGATGCCACGAGGCAATACCGGGAACATCAGCTGGAAATGGCGAACAAAAAGATGCAGGAAACGGAAAGCATTACCAACGCCCTTATCGAAAAGGCAAATGAAAAGGAACGGCAGAGTGAAGACCTTGACAGGGCTATCAGCGAGAAACGCTCCAGACTGAACAAGGAAAAAGGAAGCGAGCTTCTGAACGCTGCTGTCGGCTGGGCTACCGGAAAATCGAAAGCCCTGAAAAATGAAATAGAGGATTTGCGCTGTGAGATTTCCACGCACGAGGAAACTATCGAGCAGTTGCAGGACAGAATCCAGACCATACAGAACGACTACAGCCGTGAGCTGATGCAACTGGAGGCCAAACACCGATCCGAACTGAATCGCAAGGAAACGGAACATGCACAGGAAACCACAAGGCTTAGAAACTGGATTGCATGGCAAGGCCATATCATCGGCTGTCTCAGTTTCCTGCTGCTCAAAACGAGCGACATCTTCCGTAAGGCGGTACACAGTATCATCCGTTTCGCCCGTGATTATTACAAGCCTCGTTTTGATACGGAACAGGTATCTGACATCAAGAACGCCCTTAACCTGTTCGGAGATGACAGACAATCACATCAGGCGGCAGGGGATTTCCTATACTTCACAGCCAGACAAAAGGGTGAATTTGACAACCGGGAGCAAATCAAAGCCAGACGGGAGGTTGACAATGTGGTGAAAGGAAATTATGATCAACAGCAGAAAAGAGGATTTTCGATGAGAAGGTAATTAATTTTTGAATAGAAGAAAAAACGAGACTGTAAACTAAAGTGTGTCAAGTAAAGGGAAAAAGATAAACACCAATAATTAAAAGGAATAAACAACCAATCATTAACCAAATAAAGAATGTATATTCCTATATATCAATATATTGTATAATTGGTCCGTTTTTCTCATATACTTCAATTAAATTCTATATTTGACTATATCCTACTCATTTTTGTTACCCGTTTTGATACTTACATCAAAGATATTTCCTATCTTTGCATCAGAGTACAGATAACTGAAGCACAATGGGTAGAAGAAAGAAAACAAAAGTAGATAAAACTCCATTCAAACTACGCAGAAGAAAACTTGCGGACGGCCGTGAATCCCTTTTTATAGACCATTCAGTTGGTGGTAAGCATGAATACGAGTTTCTCAAGTTATACCTCGTACCGGAAACTTCGGCCAAGGCAAAACGCGAAAATGCAAGGACACTCCGTCAAGCGGAAGAGATTATTCTTGCGAAAACCGAGAATATGGTTAATGGCAAGGCGCAGGAGGAAGCGGAGAAGGATAAGTCCAAGGTGTTGCTGTTCGACTTCATAGAACTGTTGATAGACGAATATAAACAGCGCGGACGTTCCGGCCACCTGAAATTAAGGGCATCCCGCACCAACTTCGAGTTATTCCGCCCCAATTCGAGGCTTTGTGACATAGACAAGAAATTCTGTGTTGATTACGGTGTATGGCTGCAATCCGAATACCTAAATCCGCAGGGGAAAGTGATTGCACAGTCAACCGCATTTTCCTATTTCTGGTATCTCGGCATCATTCTGTCAAGAGCATGTCAAAAGGGCTATATAAAAAATAACCCGTGGAAATTGTTGAGCGACCACGAGAAGATACGGCAGCCGGAAGGCAAGCGTGAGTTTTTGACGTTTGAAGAAATCAACAAATTGGAAAATACCCCATATAAGAAGGATAACATACGCCGGGCATTTCTGTTCGCTTGTTATTGCGGTCTGCGTGTGGGTGATGTCATGGGATTGCGATGGAGTGACATATCCGTCAATGGAGGACGGCATTTCATATCAGTGGTAATGCAGAAAAACTCCAAACCCATATCGCTTCCACTCCCCGCAAAAGCGTTGTCATGGCTCCCAGAAAGCAGAGAGCAGGATGCACCCATATTTGCCTTGCCTTCCTATACGACTATCAGAAAGCATTTGCAGAAATGGGCGGAAGATGCCGGATTAGACAAACATCTGCATTTTCATTTGAGCCGTCATACTTATGGAACGATGCTGATAACTGCCGGAGTTGACCTTTATACAGCAAGCAAGATGATGGGACATGCCGATGTGCGTCCCACACAAATCTATGCCAAAATTATAGACAAGAAAAAAGAGGAAGCGGTTTCATTGATAGATAAAGTATTTTAGATATGGCAGCAAACAAGAAATCAAACAAGTTAAAAGAGCCTGTAAGGGTACGCACAAAGAGACTTGCCGACGGTTCCGAATCATATTACCTTGACATCTATGTGAATGGCAAGCGTAGTTATGAATTTTTGAAGATGTATCATTTGCCGGAAATCAATGCAATGGTAAGAGAGCAGAACCGCGCCACCCGTGCGGCGGTTGAAACAATAAAATCGCAGCGTATCATTGACATTACAAACGCCAAAGCCGGAATAAAGAACAAATCAGCGTGGCAGAAACTTACACTAGCCGACTGGCTGGAAAAGTTCTATGCCATTCAGGAGCGCAAAGGCATAAAGCAGATAGAAAAATTGAGAAGTGTCATCAAAGTCATCAATCAATATGGCAAGGACACAAAAATGGGCAACATCGACAAGACATGGGCTCTCGGCTTCATAGACTGGATACAGCATACATACAAAGGCAGGCAAGGGAAAACTTTGGAACAAGGTTCAGTCGTAGGATATATCTCCCAACTCTCCATAGCCTTGAACGCTGCGGTCAGGGCAGAGTGGCTGGACGAGAATCCTTTCATGTTGTTATCCGCTTCGGAGCGGGTTAAGAAGCCAGAGTCTAAACGCCAGTTCCTCACTATTGAGGAGGTGAAACTTCTTATCGCTACGGAATGCCGCAACAAAACTGTCAAGCAAGCCTATCTGTTCTCATGTTACTGTGGGCTGCGCCTGAGCGACATGGAAACTCTTTGTTGGAAAGACATCATATGCAATGACGGCAGGTATATGATTGGCAAGGTGCAACAGAAGACATCCGCGCCCATTTATACGCCGCTCTCGCAAAGTGCTGTAAAATGGATGCCCGAGCGAAAAGCGGACGATAGCGATGAGACTCTTGTTTTTGCAACACTTCCGTCACGCATGACCACCAACAAAATACTCAGGCAATGGGTGGAAAAGGCGGGCATTGACAAGAAAATCACCTATCACACCAGCCGTCATACATTTGGAACAATGATGATGACCGTGGGAGCCGACCTTTATACCACTTGCAAGTTGATGGGACACGCCGATGTGCGTACTACGCAAATTTACGCCAAAATTGTTGACAGCAAGAAAATCGAAGCGGTGGATATGGTGGACAAGATGTTTGAGCAGGAGGAAGCCAAAGATTAATTCTGTTATTAGAACAAGAGAGCCTTGGAATTATTTAGAAAACGAGATTAATGTAATATTGCGCAATAATAATTTTGAGATTTATGTGTTAAACTTAAACAAATTGAGATTAATGTCATTTTTAACTGAATACATTTTGAGATTAGTGTTATACGTATTATCTTTGCCGACAATAAAAGTCAATTTATGATATTCAAAAGGAAAATTTACGATGAGCTTCTGCGATGGAAGCGGACAGATGAAGGCAGAACAGCCGTGCTGATACAGGGCGCAAGGCGTGTCGGTAAGTCCACCGTTGCCGAAGAGTTTGCGACAAACGAATATGACACTCATATATTGGTGGATTTTGCCGCATGTTCCTCCGAAATTCGCGACTTGTTCAATGACGTATCTGACCTTAACCGTATTTTCATGCGGCTGCAATTGGAGTACGGTATAGAACTGAGAGAACGCAAGTCCGTCATTATCTTCGATGAAGTCCAACTCGCGCCTAAAGCAAGGCAGGCCATCAAGTATCTTGTAAAAGACGGAAGATATGATTATATTGAAACAGGTTCGCTGATTTCAATCCGCAAGAACGTCAAGGATATTCTTATCCCAAGCGAGGAAGTCAAACTTCACATGTATCCGATGGATTATGAAGAGTTCAAGTGGGCATTGGGAGATACCGCAACGATAAATTTGCTCCAAGGCTGTTTCCACAACAGGACTTCTTTGGGTGATGCCACGAACCGTAAGTTGATGCGTGATTTCCGCTTGTATATGCTTATCGGCGGTATGCCGCAGGCTGTGGCTTCCTACCTTGACACCAATAATCTTGAAAAGGTAGACAGTGTGAAACGTTCCATCATAACATTGTATGAAGATGATTTCAATAAAATAGATCCGACCGGCAACGCTTCCAAGATGTTCCATCAGATTCCGGCACAGCTGACAAGTAACGCCAACAGGTATCTGGCATGGAGCGCGACAGATGGCAAACGCAGTTCCGAACTGGCTGAAATCATTTCAGAAATCAAGGAATCAATGGTGGTCAACATGGCTTATCATGCCAATGATCCGGGTGCCGGAATGGCATTGCATCAAGCCCCGGACAAATACAAGATGTTCGCTGGCGACACGGGGCTGTTCGTCACTCTTGCGTTTTGGGACAAGAAATTCACCGACAACACGATTTATCATAAACTTCTCAGTGACAAACTGAGTGCGGATTTAGGGTATGTCTATGAGAATGTCATCGCCCAGATGTTGAAAGCCGCCGGACATGAGTTGTACTATTACACATTTCCCACAGAAAGCGGAAAGCATAACTACGAAGTGGATTTTCTGATAGCCGAAGCCGACAAGGTAAGTCCCATCGAAGTGAAATCATCCGGTTATAAGGCACATGCTTCCTTGGATGCCTTTTGCAGAAAATTTTCAGTCCGGATAAAAAACAAATATCTGATTTATACGAAAGATATGCGTAAGGAAGAAGACATACTGTATCTTCCGGCATATATGACAATGTTTCTATGAATATGAGTTGTACGCTATCAAATATTTCACAACGGCTACACGAAGTGAACATGCTTCTTTCCACTTGCGAGCAAGGTGCATTCTCTTTTGCCCAAGCCTTGCTGTTATCCCTGTTTTACCGGGACTTCTGTGACACGAACACGGTTGTAGAAGAAGCGGAATCATTGGCGGAGAAGGACGCAGAACAGCTTCTGAAATTTTCTTCCGCCCTTTTTTCGGAGAGTGAAACATATCTGTCCCTAGACAAAACATCATTGCAGGTTGTGAACTTTGAAGCCCTTTTTGAAGAATATCTGAAACCGTTTGAACTCCGGTACGAGGAAGCGAAAGCCGCCTCCACTGAACTCTGGCGCAAATATTCGGCACTGAACAACCGTCTGGACTTCCTGCCGTTGGATTCGGAGGAATACATGAAGTTATCTGTTGAATGCGATGCCAAGAAAGCGGAGTACGACACGGCTCATGCACAAACCGACCATTTATATAACGAGTGGCAGCAGGAACGCAGCAGGTATTTCTGCGTATACTGTTTCAAGCCGATGTTTCTTGATGTGTTGGTGGAACGCCTGCATGGAATCGCCGAAAGCATCCTGTCTGACATCAACCAGATGAAGGAGGACAAGCCATGAGCCGTGCAAGTCTGCTGCAGGAAACGGTCTCATGGATGGACACCGTTGATCTCGCCCTGTGCCTGTTCATTTACGAAGTGTGCAATGACTATCAATTTGAATTTGCGTCGGGCAGCGACTTCGTGAATTTCATGAACCTGAAGCCGACTTCACGCCCCGTTACCGTCCGCCCGAAAGAGAACCTGCGCGTCTGCTATATGGTTTTATCCGTATCACAGACCATCCGCCCCCGTGAACGCGGCAGACTTTGGGCAGAAGAGTTCCTGAAACATTGCGGCATATCCAAGTCCTACTATGACAAACACCGCAATGATGTCTGCGCTAAAGGGGCAACCAAAGAAAATCAGGATTTCCGTAAAGTCATTGACAAAGCCATCGAAAATGCAAGGCGGCTGAATACTACCCCATAGCCGCCCGCCGTTTCCCCATTCAGCAAAATACACTCTTATTGCATTTATGCGTTATATCGCTCATACACAGCGATATGACGCATTTTCTTTTGATGCACTTTCCCCATTCACTCCCCATTGGGCCACTTCGGGGCAAACTTAACTTTGCATCGGAAACAGAAGAAAACAATAGGTTGACAAACAGCAGATTCTAGTTTCTCAATGATACAAGCAACAATTATAAGACGAATGGATATGGAAAGTGAACGCAATTTAATGACCACCACCGAAGCGGCCCGATACCTCGGACTGAAACCCAGTTATCTCTATAAGATGATGATGCGCCGCGCAATCCCTTACTATAAGCCGGGAGGAAAACTTTGCTTCTTCGCCAAGGAAGACCTTGACGCTTGGATGAAACGGGTTCGGGTGAAGTCGCAGGACGAAATAGACAGCGAAGCAGCACGCTATCTGGCGGCTCATGAGAAAAACAAATGATTTACCAATCTTTTATAAAACAACTGTTATGGATAACTCTAAGAACATGGAGCCGGGTATCAAGGATACTGCGGCTTTTGATTCCACGAACAAGGAATCCAAGAAGAAAGAAAGCAGACCCGTCATCAGCGCAAAGGCACAGACCATTCTGGAGTTCTTGCGCAACTGCACCCCTTACGAAGCCGATTCCATCCGTGTGATGGTGGGTTACGGCATGGGAAATGGCGACATCGGAACGATTGAGGCAACCGATATGCTGGCAGTCAACCGTTTCCTTAATCACGGGCTCACAAAAGAAAATGGTACAAGCAGCGAGGCCGTCATGAAACACCGTCAGGAACGTGCCCAAAAGTTGATGGAGGCGGTCAAGGGATTTGTGGATATAAGCCAGCTTTGCCGCATCAGTGTCGCGCTGATGAAAATCTCTTCCGACTTCAAGGCTGTGGAGGATGCGCGAGGGCACCTGCAATCGCAATCCGTCGCTAATGGAAACAGAAACTGATGTCAAACTGGAACGGGATATCGGATAACACAGGAACGGACAAGTTAAACTTTCACGCATGGGGTGTCTGGAAACGGCCATAGGACTTTCCGATATTCCGTTCTCCTAACTTTTATCAAACGATGCAAGAAAATACAAAGGACAAGGAAAAATATTGTTTCTTGCGCCCGACAGGGATTGAAACATTTACTTTCATCTTTTCCGCAGGTGCATTGCAATGGCTGCACGGAACAACGACAGATGGTGAGGGCAGGAAGATAAGCAACTTCACATTGTTTGGCGACCTCTTGGCAAGGATGGCGGTTGCCGCCGGAGAAAGCAAGGGTTTCCGCCGGGCACTCATGCTTTCCGCAGGTCAGGCGCAGTATTCCGAGGAACTACTTGCTGCACAGTGGAACATGGGCAGGAAGCGCATACGCAACCTGCTTGCCACGCTCACGGACTTGGGGCTTGTCAATACCCACCGTTCAAGGGTGGCATCCGTGATGACCTTTCCGTGCCTGTCCGGATGGAAAACAGCGGAGGGTGGCAGTATCGCCAATCCCCTTATCCGCGAACAGAGGGAAGAATAATAGCCGTCAGAAGTCGGACAGACAACGGTTCTGTGCTACAAAAACGCTTTCCGTTGTTCCATTATCCGGCACTCCTACTGGCACCAGTCTGTTTTGGCAATGGCAAGCGGAGGGCTTGTTTGGCATGGAGCGGTAGCGTTCAGTTGCGAGGTATGCCGAGGTATTACCGCCTACGGACAGTAACACCCCGACGCCCTCGCAACAGTCCGACAGACTGTTGTCCTTGCCGCTCGCAGGCTCGCAGCTTCCCTCTTTTAGAAGCCGTTTCACGACTTTTCAAAGACATCTGTTATATATGGAATACGAAGATACCTCCAATTTGGAACAGGGGCAAAAGAAGCCCGTTTTAAGGCGCGGCAAGGTGGTTGTCACCAAAGTCACAGAGAAGGAGCTTTCGCAAATCAAAGACACCGCCAATCAGTGCGGCATGACACGCAGCGACTTCATCCGGGCTAGGGCACTCGGCTACAAACCACGGCAAAGGCTTTCCGACAGGGAACTGGACGGTTTGCGTCAGCTTGCAGCCTGCCGCACGGACATGGTGAACTTCGCCAACGCCCTGCACGGACTGAGCGACAACGAGAAGATACGCCTGTTCCGGCACGAAGAGACCATGCTCGAATGGTACGAGAAAGTGGCCCATGTCACGAACCGTGTCGCCGACTTCTTGCAGTCCGCGCAGACGGTGAACAGCTATCCGGCAGGAACAACAAACCAAGAGACAAAGGAGGACGGTGCATGATAGCCAACGCAAAAGCGGTAGCCCACGGCATAAGGGCGATGCTCTATGTGTCGGGCGAATCGAGGAACAAGAAGCATCCCGAAAAGATAACGCGCATCTGCGACAACTTCATGCCGCAGGGTATGGACGCTACGGGTGTCTGGACGGAAATGAAGTTCGCAACCATGAATCGCCCCAACATCAAGAATGATGTCATCCGCATGGAGATAAGCCCGGCGATGGAGCATACTGCGGACTTCACCTTGGACGACTGGCGGCAACTGTGGCGTGACTTCGCCAACGCTTTCGATGAACAGGAAATCCAAGACAAGGACGGCAAAGTCGTTTCCCCACACACCAACGTGTCGGGCAGCAAGTCTTCCGTCTGGCTGCACGAGGAATCCAAGAGCGGTATACCGCATCTCCATGCCGTCGTCTGCCGGGTGGACGAGGACGGGAACATCAACAACGACCACGCCATACACCTCCGGGCACAACGGGCGGCGGAGAAAGTCGCCCGGCAAAGGGGCTGGACTACCGCCATGCACATACACGAGACGAACATCCCACAGGTCAGTTCCGACTGTATGGAAGCCTTGCGTGAGCTTGACAAGTGGTCATGGGATGGCTACCAAGAACGGCTTGCAGCCAAAGGCTACAAACTGTATTTGCGCAAGGACAAAAAGGATATGATACGCGGCTATGTGCTGTGCAAGGGCAACACAAGGTTCAAGGCCTCGGAACTGGGAAAAGGCCGCAACCTGACCGCATCACGCATCAGGCTGACATGGGAGAAACTGCATCAAGACAAGGCGCAACAAGTCCGTCCAGCTACCAAACAGCCAGTTGTACCGACACCGAAGCCGTCCATTCCCATTGGTATGCAACAAAAGCCACAGCCTGTTATACGACAGAGCAATCCGATATTCGAGGACTATACCACTTATAAGCTGAACAGCCAGCCTACGGTATTTGAGCATGACGGCAAGACCTACAAGCGTTATCTCCCGGACAAGGTGCTTGACTTCTTCAATGACGAGTTTGATTACCGGGAACTGGCCAACTGGCAAGACTTACAGAACTTGGCTATGGCTTATTTCACCCTTATAGCATCCCCCTACGAGGTGCCTTCGGGCGGAGGAGGAGGCGGTTCGCAGTCAGACTTGAAATGGGGACGCGACCCAGAGGAAGACGAAATGGAATTTGCCCGCCGTTGTGCGCGTGAGGCTTCGCACAGGCTCGGCACACAGAAGAAAGCAGGAATAAAACGTAAATGACAAACGACCCAATAAATAACAACGGATATGAAACAACCCGATACTGCCGCACTGCGTGAACGGCTTGCCAATTATACGCCCGAAGAGGAATTGAAACATGACGCGCAGGAACTTGACGGACTGTTGCAGGAAGTCAACTGCCAAATAATAGAGTTCCGCAATTTACTGAAAGAAGTCAACGCCCTCAAAGAGGAACTGCACGGCATACACGGCAGCCTAAAGCACACCGTCCAACGGGAACGGGCGGCTTTCAAGGCTCTGGAAGCGGCCAAGGACAGTGCTGACAACATAGTGGACGGCATCGGCAATGCCATTGTCAAAGCAGAACGGAATACCGTCATCCATGCCATAGTCAGCACAGATGAACTGGCTAAAGTGCATCAATGCACAGCCGACCACATCAAGACCGAAGAAGAACTGTTGGAGAGGCACAGAAACAAAATGGCCAAACGCCTCCAAAGCAATGAAGGCATTTGGCTCTCTACATATTGGTTTACTTTTTTTGTAATTATACAGTTCATTTTCTGTTTGGCTGTAGGCATATGGGCTTGGTTAAAATGAAAGGACTTCAAGATATGGTAATATATGGCAAGCATAGAAATTGCCATTGTTGTTACAAATTGGAGCATATAGAACTACCGTCTAATTCGTTTTCAAATTTTACCGTCTTAATAAGATTAGCCCAATCTCTAAACTTCATTTCTGGTAAATTCCCATAGTATTGCTGCGTAATTTTTATCGCTTCTAAAGTATGCGGAGTTTCTGTATCAAGAAGTGGTCGTAACTTTTTTAAAAGACCATTATCCGTTATCTTCAGAATCTTGCCATTGCTTGGAATGCCATATTTTGATGGGGAATCGCTTGTTGGTTTTCCGAAAAAAGAATCAATATTACGAAAAAATGACACAATATCTTTCCTTTTAAACAGAACAGGTGTATCTCCATTTTTAAGATTCTTCTTTAGAAATTCCCCTAAAACGACCTCTTCTTGAAAGAAACTACGAGAATAAAAAGAAACACTTTTCCTCTCGTTCAAACGTTGTTTCGCAATATGATGATTCCAACAAACAAGTACATCATTAATTCTATCGTAACCTAAAAACACAAACGGTATGATAGAATGTTTTATCTCGTCAAAATCTTCCTTTACAGGTAATTGTGCCCTTGTCGTATCTGGTCTTGTTTTGAAATAAGCCGATGATAAATTCTTTACATAAACATAGTAATCTTTTCCTCCAATTTCCATCAAGAAAGGTTGTATCCCTTTTTTATAAATGAAATCAGGTGCTGTCTCAAGTACATTTAACATAAGTTGCAGCAGCGTTTCAGGTAAGACTTTTTCCGTTCTCATATCTTATAGACTTTTTATCAGTTTGCTATTTGGAAAAATTTCAGATGGCACATCAAGTGGAGTGACTTTTGACAAATCACAGTCATAATGGATATCAGAAATTTCTGCTGGTATTGAACTATTGTCTAGAGAAGGAATATCCTTGCAATTATATTTTTGATATGTGTCACATGCTAATGTATAATCAAAACAACACTCGCAGGCTTTTTCGAAATCCGATCCTAGTGTTTTTGAAATCATATCGGCAAGTTGAAAACGTAGTTCAGCGTTCTCCAAGTTTGGTTCAATAGCATCCATTAAATCAAAAACCGTTTTTCCAACTCCGGATTGTTGTACACATAATGAAGCTATTACAACAATAGAACTTTCATTTGGTGTTAGCTGATTATGCGAGAATCTGTGTACCCTGTTAGTACGAGAAGTACTTTTTACTTCTAGTTTGTCTGTCCCATCATTAAAGTCAAAAATATCTGAGGTCGTCATGTGCCATGACTTTACAAGGTAACTTGGGTTAGATGAGCGCTCTATAACGAATAACTCTGCCCATAATCCTTGTATAGTCTTTATTGGAGGTCTAGAAAAACGCCTAAAAAGTTCGACGAGTTTCTGAATCTCATTTAATAAATCCTGTTGGCTTGGAGAATTGCCAATCTTTTCAAGAATAATACACACAACATCCAAAAAATACTCTATATAATCTATCTGTTTTGATTTTAGCGTAATAACTGTGTAATAGTTTTCATTTACAAGTTTTGGCTCACTATCTTTTCTAAGCCGACATAATTCATTGAACTGAACAGTGATAAGTTCGAGGTTGATATTAGGTGTATTATCTGTAATTGAACTTTTTATAAAGAACATAGGACGATCATCGATCCCAACACCAAGTTTATGTGTCTTAGAGAATGGCACATTTATCACTGTATAGCAGTTGGCAGATTGAGAATGGCGGCCTATCAGTTTTTTATATTGTTGATATATTGAATTTCTCATCACTTAACCTTCTGTTTCAACATAGTTAATAGCAAAATCTTCTGGATAATATATCGCTAATGTATATGCTTCCTTGCCTGACCAAATAACAGAGTCGCATTTGAGTTTTACTTTGTGAATCTGTATGGTTAATGAATCTTCAAATTTAATCGCTGCATCTCCTGGATATACGGAACTTGATGTCGTTGAACGCCCCGAATGCAAATTTACAAGGCGTTGTGTGTTCTCATTAAATGCACGCAGACGAGCTTCTCTGCTTGCATATGCCATATGTATTATATATCCGTGTGTCAAAGGAGTAGTGGTTTTGGTACTCAGATATTTGACATATCTTAGTGTTGCTTGTTTTCGTGCAGCATCTGGCATATTCTGAAACTTGAACTCTGTCAAGAATTCAATAAATTCCTGAATAGATACTTTTATATAGGCATGGTTTCTATCTTCTGTTCCATAATCTTTAAAAAGTTTCCATTCTTGATGGGAAGTAAGAAAACTTTCAACGAACGAAATATTTTCAGGAATAGTCTGAAATGCATTCATTTTACGCCAACCTGATAACTTCGTTGTTACGGTATCTTTGGAAAGAATATTCTTTCTCGTTGCGTTCAGCCTATTAGATATTAGAAGCAGTCTTTCTACATCTTCAAGACTTTTGTTCTCAAGCAGCCAATTACGCATTTCCTCCTCATGTTCAACATATTCTCTATACTCAATGATAACTTCATAAGGCAAGAAAACACGACACGACCACAGATAATTCCTTTTGTAGCCAAAGAAACGACATCTTTGCTGAATCGTATCAGCTGTAGACTTTCCTACGCTATAGCGAGGCATATATGTAACAGCAAGGTGTTCAACGGTGAAGCCACGGTTCAACATATCTGCGCCAACCAATATGTGAGAACAACTCCCAGACCAATCTATTTCCTTGTTTTCTCCCTGTCTTTTATTTCTACTAATTACAAGTTCAATATTCGTATCAAGAATGATGTCATAGACATAATGCCATATTTCTTCAAATGATGGATATGGTTCATTGTATTTTTCATACAAACGAATCGCTTCTGAATAATTCTCATAAAATGAACGTCTGAGTTCCTGATAAGCCGGATCTGATTCTCCGCATGCCAACATATTTGCCCAAGCATCTGTTAAGTTCTTTATCCATCCATAGAATTTTTGACTTGCATCTTGTTCCCTATCAGCATGTACCATCATAGACAAGAATGATTCTTTCTGTTTGATATAAACAATGATTGCCACGCCCATAATATGAAGTTGCAATGCATTTATCAAAGAGTCCGGACAGTTTGTCAAGTCATTGTGCTTTGAATGGTATACTTGATCCTGCTTTATAGTTATTATCAAGCCTGGCTCATCTACAAAAAAGGTTTTGCCACCTGTATATCCTTTCCCTGGTGTTAATACTGTGTGATTTTTAGGTGAAAGCAAATCCATGATACTTATTAGTAGTGGACCTTGAGGTGTTGCAGTATATTGCACATAAGAGTGATTTTCCAATGCACTACGGAGTTTCAGAATACTACTGTAAGTCGTTGTATATTCATCATCTTCCCACTCCTCTGATTTGCTGTTTTTATAGGCGTAGCCATTTAAACTGGCTTGGTCTGCTTCATCATCAATGATAAGAACCCCAGATTTAGCAATTGTGTTCTTTAATTGAATATTATTGAACATTTTTGCCAATTCAGTAATGTACTTGTGATGTTTTAGAACAGTTATCAAAATCGTAGGCTTAGTGCTCATGGAAAGAGCATTGCGAATACGTTGCGAGTCATCTTTCGTAGGATTCTCAAATAACTTATAGTATTTGGCATTTACACTGCCATTGATTAAATCAGTTCTTAATCGTTTTGTTGTTTGAGAAAGAAGATTATTCTTTGTCCCTGCAAAATATATAATAATCCTATAGCCGTTGTCATGTGCAAGTGCAGACAGTGTCGTAAATGACATCGTTTTACCACTTTGAACGTATCCGACCACCAGATTTGTTATAGATTGACTTTCTCGTTTATTAGGATTTGTACACTTGGATAATATATCTATTGTTTCTTTTTGAAGCACGTCAATCCCTTCACTATCTACTTTAGCTTTTAACCTCGATAGCAAGTCAATGGTCATTTCTCCAATTATTGGAGTAAAACCTTCTTTTTTATTTTGTAAAATTTCTATTTCCATTACATCTGTAATATACCTTGGTTAAATAAGATTCTGACATTGGAAGCATATTTCGTTCCTCTGTCTGGTGCCATAATCTCAGCCAGTGTTAATGCCTTAAAAATAGTGACTATTGGCGTATAGTCTTGCCCCTTTTTGAACTGATCAAAACGAGTAAAGAAAGGATGGGCGAGATTTATTTTACAAACTATAGGCGTAGCTTCGGATTCTGTGTTTTCTTCATCGGGATTCATAATAACAGAATATAAAGAATCGGCCTCGGTTTCTGTCACAAGTTCTATTTTTAGGATATAGTTTTTCCCATTATATTGGAATGTTTCACTACAACTATCAAGTGCTTCTGCTTTTATGAGTTTTTCTTCATTTTTTTGGATATATTGAGTATTATTTACGTTGCTTTCTACAGCACTAACTTGTCTCGAAAGTTGTTTCGGCTTTGACTTTTTTTCCAAATCTTTTTTTATAGTCTTGGATATCTTTTCATAATGCTCTTTTCCTCTCTGTCTATAGTTGTCAGTTTGACTAAGCAGGCTTGGTTCATCTGCTTTTAGTTCATCTCTAATGCCTTCCATGAGCATATATAAGTCTTCTTCCTCTCTGAAGCCATTTTTATTGAAAGAAACTTCAAAACCTTCTAACTCTAATTCCCCAAAGAGCCTCCGATATCTAAAACTACCAGATTGTCCAAAAAGTACTGAAGGAAAATATCGTTCATCACCACCTCCAACAATTACTCTACCACGGCGCATTAATACTAATCCATTTGCTCCATTTTGAATCTTATCTAAAATGGCAATGAATCCTTTTGCTTTATAACCATCTATTTCAAAATCGATTTCTTTTTTCCATAGAATATTTTCTCCATCTGGAGTCTTGTAAAAAGGAGCTTTCAGTATATTATAATTAGGCGCTTCCAATAGAGTCTCATTGACAAATATCTCCACTTCGCCACTGCGTAAAAAATTACGGTAAATGCTTGACAGATGCCTCTTGATTTTATCCATCTGCATTGGTTTTGGCGCATTCTCGGATAAGTCTGTTAAAATTATTTCAGTATAATGAGAATCTTTCATTTTGGGCTGTTCTATCACAACAAGTTCCTCTCTTTCTTCTGCTGTGACTTTTTCCAAATCAAATTCTGTGAATCTTTCAACCATCTCTCCAAGTGCTTTTGTACGAACGCTCCACTTGTTCGCAAGCCATACAGAAGCTGTTTTCATTCCCATTCCAAACTCATTTAGTCCTGTGTCATCCAGAGGTATATGCGCAGGTTCAAAAGCCCTCTCATAGTTTTGGGTGTCTATTCCTGCAGCATTGTCGCAAATAGAAATGCTTCTATTTGTCCAATCTATAGCTATGTGTACCTTTAATTTATAGTTACTGCCATCAGTCTCTAATAACTCTTTTTTGTGGTCGATAAAACTTTGGACGGCATTGTCTACATATTCTCCCAGCGTATTTGAGACTGTATTGTTAAGATTCCTGAATGTATTGTATACATTCGGTTTCAATGCGATGGAAACTTTTTCTATTTGTTTCATGATAAGCGAATCAAGTTTTCTGCAATACGTTTCACGACCTCCACATTTACAGCATTCCCGAAAGCTTTAAAAGCGCTAGCAATCGTATCAGGATATTCTTTTAAATCACCCATACACTGGAGTCGTGCACCTTCTTTTCTTGTCATATATCGACCTTGTTCCCCATTGGGAGTGACAATCCAAGGTATAATTGGAATTTGGGTCGTAGTAAGTACAAGTGCTGGAGAATATGTAGGCCGTTTTACTCTTATCCCGGATGGACGGAATTGCACAATCTTTGTGTATAGATTAGGGTGTTCCTCGGCTCCACAGTTCCATTCAAACTTTTGATGACTATTCTCAAAACCTGGCTTTCGAATATCTGATATCCATTCATCAATCCAAGATTTATTCTCTTGATAAAATTTACGATTCAACCTAATAAACATTTTCTTCCAATCAGGGAATTGTCTTGCTTTTCCTTTAGGTTTACCTTGTGCATAAACAGGTAATTTTAGCAAATAATCATCCTTTGAGTTTCCAGTAATTTCTTCTCCAAATTTACCTTTCTTTCCTCTTAGTTGTTGGTTTTGTTGATAATAAGGTGCAGCACCCTCATAGTTGTATGTGGCACCAAATTCCATTGCCCATATAGGAAATGTTGGAAGTTGACATTTATTCTCATTGAGCAAATCTAAGAACTTCTGCCATGCAGCCATATGATCTTTAGTTATTTGGCGCAAAGACATATAGTCTGAATCGTCAGGAACAAGGATATCATTGATATTGCATTCCGGCCTTTCCGTATGTTCTGGGAAATTAAATCCTACTAATCCTCCTTTTGATTTAAGCCTGCCAACTATGTATATTCTTGTCCTATGTTGTGGAATACCAAAATAATGCGGAGAAATAATGTCGTCTTGAATATCATAAAGTTGTGACAAAGTACTATAAATCACTTTATATGTATTTTTGTTGTCGTGAGACTTTAAATTTGGCACATTTTCAAGAAACACAAATTCCGGTTTTTTATATTCCAATATTTCCCATATTTTATAGAAAAGATTCCCTCTTCTTTTTTGGTCATCAAATCCTTGTTGCTTCCCTGCTTGCGAGAAAGGTTGACAGGGAAAACCAGCGCAAAGGATATCGTGGTCTGGAATATCTTTTGTTATATCTATTTCATTGATGTCGCCACTGCATTTCATGCCAAAATTTCGTTCGTATAAAGACTGAAGTTCTGGTTGAATCTCGCTAGCAAAAACACATTCGCAACCCAATTTCTCTAATGCTAAATGAAATCCACCTAATCCAGCGAACAAGTCTATGAATTTTAGTTTTGCCATTATAATTTCTTTTTTACACCTTGCGTTTGCACTGTATCTCGCAATAAATCTTGAATTGTTACTCCCAAATATTGTGCTATTTGGATAAGTGTTTCCAAAGGTGGTTGAGATGTATTAGTACACCACTTTGAAACAGTTGAAGGATTAACTCCCAGTTGTTCTGCCAACCATTTGCTTGTGCGTTTCTGCTCTACAAGAACCAACTTTAAACGATTTATATCTCCCATCTTTATAATTTTTGCCCCAAAGATAATGAATAATTATCACTTAAGTTCCTATTGGTAACTTTTTAACATTGTTGTGATTGTCATAAAACGAAATGTATTTGCAAGCGAGTATATAAGATTAGTTTGTTACTATTTTGTTATCTAAGACGACATTTGTCAAGTTATATTTTTAATTATAAGATAGTTAAGTAATATATTTATCTTTAAGGGAAAAGAAATTATTAAGTTTACAGACACACTTTAGTTTACAGTCTCCAGCAACTGGCTATCCTGTTCCCGGACAGGTTTAGGATCTTGGCCTGCCAACCTCTTTTGTTTGGGGTTCTTTGACGATATTGATAACTTAGCGGAGCCGTTTTGGGATATTGGTGGTCCCCCAACGACTCCGAAATATAACTTGACACAGTTTAGTTTACACTACAAAAAAAACGGCATATCCATATCTGTACTACAAGGTTTTCTCAGACCCTCTAATACAAATCGTAGATTGAAGTATTAGGCTTGAGCTACAATATTTATCTATTAATTATCAATATTACAGCAAAATGTAAGTATAATTTAATACTATAAATTCCCATCTATGTCATCAGAGAACTAGTCGCCTCCATAAAAAATCCTTTTTTGTTTCTTTTCCCCTCTTATTACTTTGTAAAGAAAGACACAGGAAGCGGATTTATGAGAAGTACAGGGATTGATTTCTATATTGCCCAGTAATTAATAAACAGAAAAAGCCTCCGGCGGGGTAACTTGCGGGGCTTCGTGCGTCTGCACATTAAAAAATACATAAAATTTATATCTGGGGGTTGGTTGATAAAAAACATATCGTATATTTGCGATATAAAACAATGAAAATATTATGGCATTCAGTAAAGCTGAAGAATTTGAGGAAAAAGATATTTTGGCAGCCCGTTTTGCAAAAGCTCTGAGCCACCCGGCACGAATAGCAATCGTAAGGTTGTTGGCTAACCACAATGCCTGTTGTTATTGTGGGGACTTGACAACGGAACTGCCAATCGCACAGTCTACCATATCACAGCATTTGAAGGTGCTGAAAGATGTAGGTCTGATAGATGGTGAGATAGCTCCACCGAAGGTTTGCTATCGTATTAACCGTGAAAACCTGCTTTTGGCAAAGAAACTGTTTTCAGAACTCTTATGATTTGATTAAGAGTTTTTTATTGACATAATGTATCGTATTTTTACGATATAAAATTAAAAATATGGAACAGACATCGGCAAAAAGAGAAAAAAGAAAATCACTATTGAGAATAGCAATCCCTATCATATTATCATCCTGTCTTCAGATTTCATACGATATTACAGATATGTTCTGGGTCGGGAAATTGGGAAGCGGAGAAGTTGCGGCTGTCGGAACGGCCGGATTTTATATCAAATTGGGTTGGTCTTTGATAAGCGTGATAACCATCGGTACTATGGTATCGGTATCACACAGTATAGGGGCTGAAAAGAAGGACAGGATACGGCACTTCATATCATGCGGAATACGCAGTACATTCATGTTGGGGATATTCTATGCCCTGTTCATCTTTATGCTGGCGGAACCTCTTATATCCCTTTTCAATATCGAAAGACCGGAAGTAAACACAATGGCTCAGAACTATCTGAGGATAAGCAGTATCACTGTTCTTATCATGTTTATGAACCTTCTGTTTACCGCCATTATAGACGCACACGGAAAGACACAGTTCTCGTTCAGGGCGGTACTTTACGGGAATATCGTCAATATCATTCTTGACCCTCTGTTCATATTTTATTTCGGACTGGGAGTGGAAGGTGCGGCATGGGCTACGGCACTTTCACAGGGATGTGCCATGATGTATGCGATATATCTTCTCAGACACAGGCTTGAACTCACATTGAGTATAAAAGCGGTACCCCGCAAGTTTCTCAGGAAAATACTTGGAATAGGCACAGCACCTGCCATGCAGCGTATTCTGTTCTCGCTTATCGGCATAGCCATCGGGCGTATCGTAAGTATATGGGGAACAGATGCAATAGCCGCACAGAAACTGGGGCTTCAGATAGAGTCGCTTTCGTTTCTTCTTATGAACGGTCTGATGCAGGCAACCTCCATACTTATAGGGCAATATTACGGGGAGAGGAATACGGATATGATAAGGAAGTGCTATCGTACAAGCATCAGGCTTGGATACTGTATTTCCATACCTGCCACATTCATATTTTTAGCTTTCCCGGAAATCCTACTGTCGTTTTTCGTGAAGGAGGCTGCCACCATAGAAATAGGCAGTGCCTATCTGCGTATAGTCGGCTTCTCACAGTTGTTTGCCACACTCGAAATTCTTACTGCGGGAGCTTATACCGGACAGGGGCTTACCAAATATCCGGCAACCGTGAGTATCGTGTTCACCACAATGAGGATACCTCTTGCCCTTCTGCTTGGCAAAAGTATGGGAATGGGAATAGATGGTGTCTGGTGGAGCATATCGCTTACCAGCGTGATAAAGGGCATTGTACTTTATCTGTTATATAGAAAAAGGGAAAAGGAATTTAAAGAATCAAACATACAATATAGCAATATATGAATACACAGAATTTTTGCTTTGTACTTAAACAGAACAGCCATCTGCTTAGAGAGGGGTGTTTCGGACTTGAAAAGGAAAATGTCAGGGTCAATCAGGACGGTACGCTTGCCCTGACTCCACACCCGGCAGTATTTGGCGACAAGGGGAAACACCCTTATATAACCACCGACTTTTCGGAGAGTCAGGTGGAAATGATAACTCCGCCGCTGCCAAGTGTGGGAGAGGCTTTGGGATTTATGGAAACACTGCACGATGTGGTGACGGAGAATATCGGCGATGAGCTTCTCTGGCCTCAGAGCCTTCCGCCTGTATTGAAGGAGAATCAGGAGATACCCATTGCACATTATTCGGGAGAGTTCAAGGACAAGGAGTATTACCGTCAGAAACTTGCCGGAACCTACGGAAAGGAAAGGCAGCTTATTTCGGGAATACACTTCAATTTCTCTTTCTCGGAAAAACTGATGGACATTCTGCTGAAAAGCGGTGTGTGCGGCAACTCTATGGAGGAGGTCAGGGAAACGGTATATTTCCGTGTGGTGAGGAACTTTCTCAAATACCGCTGGCTTTTTATCTGGCTATATGGTGAATCTCCGCTTGCGGAAGAAACCCTGAATGTGATTTCGCTTAAAACGGGAGAAAAGCAGCCTATGAAGTGTGGGGTAAGCCTCAGTCTGAGGACAAGTCCGTTAGGGTATCGTAACCGTGAGGAGTTCTTCATTGATTATTCCTCACTTGAAGCCTATAATATGTCTATTGACAAACTGATAAGGGAAAACCGTATTGACGGACCTCACGAGCTTTATCTTCCGGTTCGTATCAAGTTTCTGGAAAAGGATAATGGTTCTCCTTCTTACATTGAGGTACGAATTGTGGATCTTGACCCGTTTACAAAATCGGGGGTATGTGCAAGTGCCATTTATTTTTCTCACCTTCTGCTTGTCTATTCTCTGCTGAAGGAGGAGAAGGGAAGTCTTACGGAGGAAGAACTGCAAAGGGCTACCCGTATTCAGGATATGGCTTCATGCTATGGAAGAGACGAAAAGAAGGAGTTGAAATGCTGCTCGATCACTGTACAGCAGAAAGCTACTTCTATTTTAGAAGATATGGAGAGGATTCTTTCAGAATATGGGGTGCTTGACAATGAAACCTACCATCAGGAGATGCAGCATAATCTGTACCTTGTACAGAATCCTGAGAAGCGTATAGGCATGGTACTGTATGAGAACATAAACAGAGTGGGGTTTGTACCGTTCCATCTGGAGAAGGCAAGACAGTATAGGGAAGCCACCATAAGCGGAGGTTACAGATTTCATGGACTGGAGGATATGGAAATGTCCACACAACTTCTGCTGAAGGCTGCAATACTTAAAGGGGTAGGTTTTGAAATACTTGACCGTAAGGAAAACTTCATACGTCTGTTTGACGGTAAAAAGGAAGAATATGTGATGCAGGCAACCAAGACCTCTCTGGACTCATACGTGTCTGTACTGATGATGGAAAATAAGGTGGTAACGAAGAAGGTGCTGGAACGTGCCGGAATAAGCGTTCCGGGCGGTTATGAATACACGTCACCAGAGGCAGGTATGGCAGACTACCGTATGTATGCAGGGAAACCTGTGGTAATCAAGCCTAAGTCCACCAATTTCGGATTGGGTATAACCATACTGAAGCACAACTATGATGAAACGGATTTCAAGGGAGCCTTACAGATAGCCTTTGAGCATGACAACACGTTGCTTATAGAGAAGTTCATACCGGGAAGGGAATTCAGGATATTCATCATCAATGATGAAGTGGTAGGTATCCTTCACCGTGTTCCGGCAAACGTGACGGGTGACGGTGTTCTGAATATCGGACAACTGATAGACAGGAAGAATGAAGATCCGCTCAGAGGTAAAGGATATCGCACCCCTTTGGAGAAAATAAGAAAGGGGCGTGAGGAGGAAATGTTTCTAAAGCAGCAGGGAATGGATTTCAATACTGTTCCTAAAGAGGGGGAAGTGGTCTATCTTCGTGAAAACTCCAATATCAGTACGGGAGGAGATAGCATAGATTTTACAGACGATATAGACGATTCGTACAAGGCTATTGCAGTGGAAGCTGCCAAAGCTCTGAACGTGAAGATTACCGGACTGGATATGATGATACAGGATATTCATGCTCCAGCCACACCGGATAACTATGCGATCATTGAAATGAACTTCAATCCTGCCATACATATACACTGTTATCCGTTCAAGGGCAAGAACAGACACCTGAACCATAAGATGATCAGGGCTTTGGGATTTTAAAGACAATGCAGACAATAAAAAGGATATGACCTATCCTTTTTATTATAAGTTCAATCAACGTATATTTACGATTAGTTGCTTTTGTTATCCAATCTACTGATTTTTTATTGTGAAATAACAATTTCTATAAAACGCTGTTATCATAAAAATGAATCTTGAATACAGCCGGGCATCGGAGTTCTGATTATTCGATGAACATTAAAGATTATGTTTCTTAGCCCGTATTATAATAACGACAGGTCTTTCTCTATCATTTCCAAAACATGCCTCATAGAATCCGTCTATAATGAATCCATGTCTGAAGCATATTTCAAAAATATCCTGTAAAGAGCGATGATAGTAACATTGCTTTTGAGGTTGTCCTTCAATGGCTTCTCCATAATAGTTATGTTTTGTCATATATTTATTTGTCAATGTTACAAAGCATGGATGCTGCGTAGAAAACACAAAATATCCATTCTCAGCAAGCAATTTGTTTACACAACGGAACAGATTGTCTATATCTGAAATATCCATTATAGCCATATTGGACACAGCCTTTGTAAAAGGCTTGTTTCTTTTTAAGGACATCATATCCTCATATTTGGTTACATCAGCTACGCAGAATTCTATCCTGTCATTGAAACGGGCTTGTCTCTTCCGGGCTAACTCAACCATTCTTTGTGAATAATCAAATGCCAAAACATCTATACCCTGTTCAGCCAAATATCCTGAATAATTTCCATTACCACAAGCGATATCCAATATATAATCCCCTTGTGTGGCTTTTAACAATTCATTTACTATTGGGCGAACAGTCAATCTCTGAAACTCATTCGAGTTCTCACCCATAGACTCATCCCAGAAGTCCGCATTGGCTTCCCAAGCTTTTAAACTATCCTCGTGTGAGGATGTGTTATCAAAGCAACTTTCAAGTATTGAATACAATTCACAGGGCTTACCCGTTGATTTGTGATTGATATTGATTAATATTTTCAACGGAACTTCCTTTTGATTGCCGATGCATGATAAATCAACATTTTCTATTACATGGCAGCCATTAGCTTCACAAATCTTGTCAAATTCTATATGTCTCTTTCCTTTCTCCGCTATACCATGAGAGTCAATGATAATAAAAAGCGGTTTCTTACTTAAAATTGTATGTAAGGAAACTTTACAAAGAGTGGTGTCTTTATTGAAATATTCCTCTGTCCCATATCGGTTATGTTCCAAATTCCCGGTATGTAATATTAAAGCCTTATTTTTCAACGAGCCGATATGTGCCATACTATCCATTGATGGCATACCAGCCGTACAATCTATAACAATCCCTTTAATTTGATACTCTTCTTTTTCTGGAACAGTAGTATAACAATCCAAATGAGTGCCGATATGTCCCCTCGCCCCAATACTGTCAGCTTGTGCGTTGACCCACTGGATTAGAGGAGAATCAACTTCCAATTTTATATGTAATTGTTGCATATTATGTTCGTTTTGTATAGTATTTTTGTCAATTTCAACGATTTGATTAGGAGCAAAAATACGGAAAAGTATGCAAACAAGAATTCATATCTATTGGAAAGATATTGTTTTTAATTTATTTTGTTTACTTTGCAATCAAAAAATAAAGAATCACACTTATGGATATCGCAAGTGTAATATAAAGATTTGAAGAAATAGGTGTGTGTTCCACAATAGACGGAGTGTGTCATTTGTTTTAGAAATTAACAGCAAAAACAGTATATATATGGATGCAATTCAATTATTAAAAAACAGAAGAAGTGTTCGGAAATACAAAGATCAGATTGTTCCGAGAGAACTTATTGAGGAGATTGTCAAATTAAGTCAGTTCGCACCTTCATGGTCAAATTATCAGGTAGCAAGATACAACATCATAGACAATAGGTCTCTGATTGAAGAGATAGCCAACAATTGTGTTCAAGGGTTTGTGTACAATGCAAAAACATTAACCAGAGCCAATGGCGTGGTTGTGTTAAGTTATGTAACCGGTAAAAGCGGATCACTGAAAGATAAGGTTAAACCAGAAGATGTAGTGTCAGACAACAGTGGCGCATGGGAATGTTTTGACGCAGGCATTGCTTGCCTTCAATTCTGCCTTTCTGCATATGCCAAAGGAGTTGCCACGTGTGTTTTAGGAGTAATCAACAACGATGCTATTGCCCAAAAAATAGGACTCCCTGAGAATGAAAAGGTCGCTGCACTGATTGTTTATGGTTACGAGGCTGGAGAACATCATGAAGCTCCTGTAAGGAAGGATATAAATGAAATTCTACGTTTTGTCGAATAAATATATTCATATTATGTTTTGCCTCCAGTCTTTTAACAACTGGAGGCTTTCTTCATTATAATTTCTGGGCTATATAGAAACCGTAACTATAATAATTCTTGTACTTTTTATAGAAGTCGGCTTCCTGTATGTCTCTTTCAACAATCATCTCTGCGGTTTCGTTATTACCAAATTTGTCCATAAAGGCCTTATGGCTGTTTAAGAGAGGATTGTAATAATTATCAAGCCAGCAGTCATCTGAAAGAATAAAGTGTCCGAGTACCTTGTATCCGGCTTCTTCCAGAACTCTGATTTTTCCTGCTATTGTATCCATTTCGGCATATTCTCCGGTCCAGAAGTCTTCCAGTCCTTTCGGGCGACAGTTTGTTGTCCATGACAACTCTGAAACAGCCAGTATACCTCCCGGTTTGAGAAACTCTTTCCAATAGTTGATGCCGTTCTTGAATCCGATATTGTAAACCGCTCCTTCCGACCAGATGATGTCAAGCTCCTCCTTTTCAAAAGGCAGCTTGTCCATAGATGCAGACAGTGTCTTAATATTTGCTGTTGTATTCTCCTTTGCGCTGTTCTCTTTCAGTTTTTCAAGAAACTCTTCAAACAGATCCACGGCAATGATATCACCTTTCAGCGTTTTCGCCAAGGACATAGTTTGCGCACCTGTTCCACATCCAATATCAGCTATCCTGTAAGACTTTTCTCTATCTATCTTAGCCAGTGTAATCGCTAGGTTTGTGGACTCGTCGTACCTGGCCTTGTCTCTTGTTGTTACGATGCAAATGCATCATCAATTCAAATTCGTCCATACAAATAAATTAAGTTATTGGTCTAATCCAGGTTTTTACTATACATTCTTAACATATTGGACTCGTTTTCTTCTTGAACCATACATAAAAAACTCCAATCATATTTTTCGTAAAAATCAGTATGTTCTGTCACCAAATATAATCTGTTTATTCCCAATAATTTCATATCATCACATACTTGCTTTAGCATATATCCGGCGACACCTTGTCTGCGATATTTTTCGTCTACATATAAAGCACAAATATTGGGAGTTAAATCCTTACGGTTATGAAAATCATTTTCAATTACACCTATACCCCCAATAATACTATTATCATTTTCTAACATTATATACCATTGTGGTATACTTGTTTCTTTTAGTAGACTCTCATTCATGCTTTTCAAATACTCCTCTTGGGGGATATCCCATTTAGCCTGAAACCAAGAAGCAGCATCTTGTATATATTCTTTATGTTCCCGTATTTTTTTAAAAACCATACTTTTAATTTTTATTATAATTGTTCGTTGATATTTTTTGAGGATATTTCGTCTGTATCAAGGTGGTTATCACGAAATATCCAATAAAAGGGATGTTACCGGATCCCAATTTCGTCCGAATTGCATTTTTGGGTGTGAAAAAGGGTGTAAATCTTGCAAATGCTTGATTTACACCCTTTATTGCGGAGAGGGCGGGATTCGAACCCGCGATACCCTTTTGAGGTATACGCACTTTCCAGGCGCGCCTCTTCAACCACTCGAGCACCTCTCCATCATGACTTGTCGGTAATGGCCTGCTCGTCGCTGTGAAATCCCGGCCTTCCCGATGCCTCGTTTTCGGACGAGGCGGTGCAAAAGTAATGAATAAAATCATGCAGGCAAAGCCCGACGTTAAAAAAATCATCATTTCTGCAGTAGACGGAGGGATATGTCGCATGCTGTCGTACCTGCCTGACGACAAACCGGAAGGTGCGTTTTTATTTATGTCCATACTGCACACAACACCGGTCGGATACCTATCTTTGCCGAAATGGGAAGAAGCGGACATGCAGACCTCCCGCTGCATTACGGGAGCGTGCCGCAGTGGCTTGCCCGGCGGATGAGCCTGCTGGGCGGTGCGATTGTCGAGGCGGTAGTGATGGAGTACGGCCGGGGGGAGCTGTTGCGTAGGCTCAGCGACCCCTTCTGGTTCCAGTCGCTGGGTTGTGTGCTGGGAATGGATTGGCACTCTTCGGGAATTACTACCTCGGTCATGAATGCCCTGAAGAAATCGGTGAACCTGCGGTCGTCGGAACTCGGTGTCTATATCTGCGGCGGCCGCGGCAGGTCGTCCCGTCAGACTCCCGCTGAACTGCTGGACGTCGCCGAACGTACCGGTCTGGACGGGGAGGCGCTGGTACGGTGCAGCAGACTTTCCGCGAAAGTGGACAATACGGCCGTGCAGGATGGTTTTCAGCTCTATCTTCATTCGTTCGTCGTGACGGCGGAAGGGGATTGGGCGGTGATACAGCAGGGGATGAATCCTGCCGGTCGGATGGCCCGGCGGTATCATTGGCTCTCTTCTTCGCTGGAGTCGTTTACACAGGAACCGCATGCGTCCGTTTGCGGGCTTAATCAAGGATTGATACTGAATCTGACGCATCGGGAGGCGGCCATGACGAAAGAGGGTATTCTGGAACTTACGCGCGAACGGCCCGACAGGCTGCTGCACGAAGCGGCATTGGTCATGCCCTGCCGTCATGAAGTGACCGCCGGAGATGTAGACCTCAAACGACTCGGTGCGGCGTTGATATTGGCCCACGAATCGGAAGTGGCAGATTTTGAATCGCTGCTTCTGCTGCCGGGGGTAGGCCCGCGGACGCTGCAGTCGCTGACGTTGGTCAGCGAGGTGATACACGGCACGCCGTCGCGGTTCACCGACCCGGCGCGTTTCTCTTTCGCCCACGGCGGCAAGGACGGACATCCCTTTCCGGTGCCTACCGAAATCTACGACAGAACCATAGAGGTGCTCGACCGGGCCATCCATAGTGCACGTCTCGGAGAGAGGGACAAGACGGAGGCGCTGAAGCATCTCTCGCGCGTATCCGTTTCGTTGGAACGCGGATATGAACCGGGCGATTATTTCGACAAATATGTGGAGCAGGAGCGTAGGAATGCCTGGCGATGGGGAGGAAAAACGGTGTACGGCGATGCAAAACCGCCCGACGACACTCCGCCGGAGGCTGCCGGTTCCCGCCAACTGACGCTGTGGTAACGGACTGCGAAAAGGAGCGGGTTTCTTTTTGCAGCACTCGGAGCAGCCTCTTCCAGTGGAAAAGGGTTCATAAAATGCGGCGTTGAGTACGGTTAGGCATTGAAATTGAATGAGGATATATTGTGTGCAGATGTTTCCGGAAAGACCGGAATATAGGCGGATTCGATTTCAACTTAAATTATACGATTATGACACATTATGAATCACTGAAAGAGAGCATCTCGCCGCAGATGCTGAAAACGGCCGCGGCTACGCTTCGCGAGGATGAAAAGGGAGTGGCTTCGGCCGTGGCGGTATTGCTGCCTTCGTTGCTGGTCAGGTTTATGGACCAGGGTGAGACGGCACGGGTCAATGAGACTATTCGCGAAGCCGGCAATGCGGAGCTGTTCGACAGACGGGCGGAGATATTCGCCGGCCACGGAATAGATGGAGGAATGAATCTCGGCGAGCGGTTCGAAAACGAATTGGTCGGGGCGGAAAACAAGGCCTATCCGAATGCCGTGGCGGCCGAAAGCGGTATCTCCGCAGCGAGCGCCGACCGGTTGTCGGGATGGGTGGCAGCGGTTATCGCCGGCTATGTGGGCCATAAGATAGTCCGTAACAATCTCTCCATGTCTGCCGTAATGGCCGGGTTGCGTCAGGAGCGCGGCTCGGTAGTAAAGGAGATACCGGTGAAGGTGGGCCGTGCTGCGGGAATCAGCGGCATGTGCAGCAGCAGTGCGCCGGTTGCCGGACGGGATGGCAAAAAGAACAATTGGCTGGTATGGCTTATCATTGTCCTGATTGTTGTGATTATCGTCTTTCTGAGTATCCGTTCGTGCAATCGGAACGGTGGTGGAGAGGTCGTAGCGGTTACTGAAAATGTGACCGTCGTTCCGACTGCTCCGGCGGCACAGACTGCTGCTGCGAAGGAGGGACTGACTTTCGTGGAACACAAATTGCCCGATGGCAGAACCATCCGGGTGGCCGAAGGCGGATGCGAGGACTGCATGCTGAAGTATCTCCAGTCCGATGCATACCGGAAAGCCACGAACGAAGAGCTGAGCAAGAATTGGATACAGTTCGACAAGATAGATTTCATGCATGACAGCGAGACGGCTCTTGCAGGAAATTCGATGGAGCAGCTCGACAATATTGCGGCGATACTGAAAAACTATCCCGATGTCAGGATTCGGATAGGCGGTTTTGCGGATAAGACGGGTACTCGGGCGGTGAATTACGAAATTTCCAAAAAACGGGCGGAGTATATCAAATCGATACTCGTGAAGGACGGGATTCCGGCAGACCGTATCAGTACCGAGGGCTTCGGAAAAGAGTTCGCGACGGTGCCTGCCGATGCGACCGCAGCGCAGCGGGCCGTAGACCGTAGTATCGCCATGCGTTTTACGAAGTGACCGGCCGACAGCCGAACAATGGACGGGGGTAGGAGATACCCCCGTTTTGCATTCTGTTTCCCGGACTGTGTCCGGCTGTTGCGGATAGCCGGAGAGAGTGTCGGAGGGGGACGGTCTGCCGCAGGTTGTGGATGGCCGCTTTTTCCGGTAAGCCGTATCCGTGCGGCCCGGTTTTCCGGTATAGCACCGATGCCCCGGTCCGTTTATCGTCGATGTCGGACGGAGAAAATAAAAATTGGCCGAATGATGATGAAAGTTCGGCAGATTTCGTATATTTGCACTCCGAACGCGGAAGTAGCTCAGTCGGTAGAGCATCAGCTTCCCAAGCTGAGGGTCGCGGGTTCGAATCCCGTTTTCCGCTCATGAATAAATGATTAATCCCTGCGGGAAGCCATTGGGCGGTTCGTGGGGATTTTTTCATGTCAGACAGGCGGTGTCTGTGCTTTTTCGAGGCCTTGGACGGAATCCGGAGTGATGGAGGGGATGTGGCGGAGAGGCAAATCGAGGTTTCCTCGTTCAGCGAGGCGGATATCTCCGTATCTTTGCATGCGGAACAATGTGGGTATCCGCATTCAGGGAGACGAACGATGGGATTCGATATGCGCAGACTCGGTTTCGACCCCTCCGTATGGAGGGCGTTTTTCCATACACGTCTGTGGCGGGGCGTATTGCCTGCCATGGCGCTCGCGTTTACGGTCATCTTTCTGTTTTATTGTGTTGTCGGCGGGGCGTCGGAAAGTGCCGTCATGCGCAGAGCGCTGGTAGCGGCGGGAGTGTGCGGTTTCGGCTATGTCGTGGGTATCTGGTGTGCCGTACAGCCCGACCGGGAGGAGGAAGAGGAGGAAGCGAACGGCGGCAGGGAAACGATATCGGCGCGTCTGAAACTCGCAGGATGTGCTTTGGCGGCTTTGGTACTGCTTGCCTATCCGAGCATACAGCGTTTTCTTGCGGGCGGACGGAGCCTTGCGGAGTGTGTAGCGGAAGTGATTGTCAGACTGATGGTCGTAGCTTGTGTCGTATTTCCGGTATGGCGGACGGTCAAACGTCGGCAGGAAGAGAACGGCACCGTGTAAATTCGTATTAAATCGGAAGTAAGGGGTATGGAAAAGAAAAAACTGGTTGTCTTCACCGGAGCCGGCGTCAGTGCCGACAGCGGTATCGCTACGTTCCGCGATGCGGACGGTTTGTGGGCTAATTACAGGATAGAGGATGTCTGTACTCCGGAAGCTTTGGCACGAAACCGGGAACAGGTTATCGGATTTTATAATATGAGAAGACGGGAGCTGTTGGCTTCGAAACCCAATGCGGGACATTATGCACTGGCCGGGCTGGAGGATGTGTTCGATGTTCGGGTGATTACCCAGAATATCGACGACCTTCACGAAAGGGCGGGCAGCAGGCAGGTGCTTCATCTGCACGGAGAGCTGCGCAAACTGCGCAGTACAGTCGACGAACGACTCGTCTTTCCCATCGAAGGTTGGGAACAAAAACCTGACGACCGTGCGCCGGACGGTTCGCCTGCACGGCCTTTCGTCGTCTTTTTCGGGGAGGCCGTCCCCAATTTCGAGCGAGCTGCGGAAATTGCGGCGCAGGCCGACTTGATGATAGTTGCGGGAACTTCGCTTGCCGTCTATCCTGCGGCCTCGCTCGTAAGGTACGTGCCCGGTGGGGTTCCGGTCTATCTCGTGGACCCGGGCGAACCGGATGTGCGCGGCCTGCGCAATCTCAAGGAGCACATCCGGATGCGCGGTGCCGAAGGACTGCCGCTGCTTGCGGCCCGTCTGAGAAAAGAGATGGACTGAAGCCGCTTATAAAGCGGAAAGAGGTCGCGGCAGGATGAGTGTGTTCGGGAAGAAAAGGCTATGAATCGGCAGTTTTTTAAGCGGAATCGTAACGGAATGTAACTCAGGATTTGTTTTTTGTTTAGTTTTGCGTACTTTTGCGGACGCCGGAAGCCGAGGGGCTTTCGGCCCGATATTTTATAAATGCCTTAAAAAATGACAAAACTCGCAGTAGTCGCGTTGGGTGGGAATGCCCTTCTGCGGAGCGGCCAGAAAGGTACTTACGCCGAACAGTTACAAAACGTACAAGATACCTGCAACTCCCTGTTGCAGCTTGTTTCCATGAACTACAATCTGGTCATAGGCCACGGTAACGGTCCTCAGGTGGGCAACGTGCTGTTGCAGCAGGATGCCGGACGCAAGGTGTATGAACTGCAGGTCATGCCGATGGATTTCTGTGTGGCCGAAACACAGGGGTCGATAGGGTACATGATAGAGCGTACCCTGCGTAACGAACTTGCCGTCAGGAAACTTCGTCGCAATGTCGTCACGATGGTAACGGAGGTGGTGGTGGACCGCAACGACGAGCGTTTCGCCAATCCGACCAAACCCATCGGTCCTTATTATACGAAAGAGCAGGCGGACAGGATGGCCGAGGCCGACGGTTCCATCTTCCGGGAAGACCCGAAAGGGAACGGCTGGCGTAAGGTAGTAGCTTCGCCCGTACCGCTCGAGATAATCAATGTGGATATCGTGAAACGCCTCGCGGCGGAGGGAAATATCGTGATAACCGCGGGCGGAGGCGGCATACCGGTCTATCGCGAGGAAGAGCGTCTCGTAGGAGTGGAAGCCGTTATCGACAAAGATTTGGCATCCGCCCTGACTGCCGTCCGGATAGGGGCCGACGAATTCTATATTCTTACCGATGTGCCCAAGGTGTACGTCAATTTCCGTAAGCCCGACGAAAAGGCGCTGGATACCATCACGGTGGCCGAGGCGGAACGTTACATCGAGGAGAAGCAGTTCTCGGAAGGCTCCATGCTTCCGAAAGTGAAAGCGGCGCTCTATTTCGTCCGCAACGGCGGTAAGGAGTGCGTGATAACCGATGCTACGCAGCTCGGTGTGCCAGGTGGCGGAACGCGTATCGTACCGTAAGAGGAATAATAAAAATGATGGCGCATGCAACGAAAAGGGACTGTAATGCGTCCTAATATAAAGGAAAGATAAGCAGGGGTGCGGGTAATCGCACCTGTGACAGAAGCGACTCCCTTTTCATTTACACCCTATTATGTAGCATCCGGAAGGCAGGTTTGATGCCGTCCGGATGCGCCTTTTTGGCATATCTGTTATCGCTGTCTGTACGGTGGCCGCAGAATTGTTTTTCCGGTTGGTCGGCGGTCGGTGTTGGCAAGGATATTGCTTTGTATGTTACTATAGGAGAGCCGGCCTGTTCCGGCGGAATTTTAAATATCGTATTATGGAAGTATTATATACGGCCCGGGCAACGACCAAGGGCGGGCGCAACGGACACGTTGCGTCGTCGGACGGTATCATCGACCTTGAACTCCGTACTCCGAAGGAGATGGGGGGTGAGAGCGGATACAGCAACCCCGAACAGCTTTTCGCAGCTGGGTATGCGGCTTGTTTCGATTCGGCCATGACCATGCTGGCGCGGCGCAAGAGACTCGATGTGGAGGAAGCTGAGATTACCGTAGAGGTAGGGATAGGAAAGGACCCTGCCGACGGAGGATTCAAATTGCAGGCGGACATTACGGGAACATTCCCGGCAGGGATAACCGATGAGCAGGCCGGCGAACTGATGGAGGCGGCGCACGGTTTCTGTCCCTATTCCAAGGCCGTAAGAGGCAATATCGAAGTGAGGCTTCACCACCGGGTGGGCAGATAGGCGGAGGAAGAAATTATTCGTTTAACTTAATAAAAAATAAAGCTATGAAAGGTTCTCATGTGGCAGCATTCCTCATCGGCGCTATCGCCGGCGGGGTGGCGGCGCTTCTCTATGCGCCCCAGAGCGGTAAAAAAACCCGTAAACAGATACGCGAATATGTGGGCGAGGAGATGGAACAGGCGGGTGAGTTCGTGGAGCGTACTACGGCCAAAGCGAAAGATGCCGTGAGCCGCGGTGTAAAGCAGGTCAGGCACGGCGTATCGCAGGCCCGCGAGTTCGTGAACAATGAAATCGCCGGTGTTCGGGCCGAGCTTTGCGACTGCGAAAATAAGGAGGAATAGTGTAAGCGTAACACACGGTGACAATGGAAGAACTTTTTCAGGATATCAAATACTACATCGACCTGCGCATCAAGAGGTTTAAACTCAATATGGTGGATAACCTCTCCGCATTTTGCAGCAGAGCCATATCCCTGACGGCATTCTTGCTGATGTTGCTGTTGGCTATGCTGACGCTCACGGGTGCGCTCGTCGCTGCCGTAGCCCTCTGGATAGGGTCACTTATCTGGGCATTCGTCATTGTAGGCGGTTTCTATCTGATTGCGGCGTTACTCTTTTATCTGCTTCGGGACAGGCTCTTTACCGGAGGTATGGTGAGGACGTTCAGCAGGATGTTTTTCGAGAACAATTCTAACGATACGGAGGGTGACGATGAAGAGGATTGAGGACAGGCAGTTGGCTCGTCTGGGGTCGGTGAAGGATTTGCAGGCGGCGAAAAGAAGGGTGAACCGTGCGATACGCGAAATGGAGGAGAGTGTGAAGGATGACTATGAGGCGGCATTGGAGGCTTTTTCGTGGCGCGATGTCATCTGTTATGGATTCAGTGTGCTGGACAGCGTGCAGAGTGTCGTGCGTTATATGGGAAAAGGGCTCTATACGAGCATGACCTCAGGTATCGTCAACGGTCTGCGGCGCAGACGGGAGAAAAAGGCTGCTCGAAAACAGGGCGGCGCATGACGGTCGCCGGTCGTATTCCGGCAGGGAAGCATCGGGGGTACGTTCGATGAACGTACCCCCGATGCTTCCCTGCGTTTTCGGTGCGCCGACAAAGCGGTGCCTTTACAGCAACCCTGCATCTATCAGGGTGATAATCTGCTCTATCATGGCATCCTCCCCACCCTGGGAAGGGTCGTAATGCTGCTTCAGGTCGGCTTTGAATATCTTGGCGATAGCGTTGTAGAAACCCGCCGTGAACCGTCCCCGGAAATCGCGGAGCAGTTGGTACGGCGTGCGACTGGTCTCCCGGTCAATCAGTTTAATCAGTATCTTGCCCTGCGTATAGGTCATCTTTTCGAGAATCGGGGTGTATTTCACCACGATTTCCTTCTCCATCGAGGCGATGAATTTCTCCCTTTCGCGCGGCGATTTTATCTTGTCGAGCTCCGTTTCCAGCGTCCGCATATACTGTCTCGCCTCGATGGCATAGGGATAGACCTTCTTGACGTTCCGGACAAGACGTTCGTACTGTTTCATGTTTTTCGGCGGGGCGAATACATAGAGCGGGTCTACCGCCACACTGATGATGGTGTCGCCCTGTTCGATTTCGAAACCGTTGTACCTCCCGCCGCGGAAACGGTAGGGATTGGGCTGCTGTGCCTGCAACGTTTCCCCTGCAGCCAACACGGCAAGTATAAGTGCAAATATGTATTTCGGTCTCATCGAAAAGCCTTATCTTTGCAAAGGTAAACAGTTTGTGCCGATGTTATATCTACTTAAAACAAATAACGTATGCAAACAAATGTTAGTATCGCCGAGGGCGTCTATCTGATAGGCGTCAACGACAGGCGGACGGCCCTGTTCGAAAATATCTGGCCCATTCCCTATGGGGTGTCGTACAACTCCTATCTCATACGCGATGACAAGTGTGCGCTGCTCGACACGGTGGAATTCGGCAGCGAGGGTGCGTATCTCGACCGGATTGAGGAGATACTCGGAGAGCGGGAGCTCGACTATCTGGTGGTGAATCATATGGAACCTGACCATTCGGGCGAGATAGGCACGGTGCTGAAGCGTTATCCCTCCGTGAAGCTCATAGGCAATGCCATGACACGTAAGATACTGCTCGGTTATACGGGCGACCTCGGCGACCGGTTCATGGAGGTGAAGGACGGCGATTCGCTGTCATTGGGCAAGCATACGCTCCATTTTTACATGACGCCGTGGGTACATTGGCCGGAGACCATGATGACCTATGAATCGACCGAGAAAATACTCTTTTCGGCCGATGCGTTCGGTACTTTCGGAGCTACGGACGGCGCCATGACCGATGCGCTGACCGACCTGGCCGAATACCGGGAGGAGATGAGGCGTTATTACTCCAATATCGTCGGCAAATACGGAGGCATGGTACAGAAGGCGCTCGCCAAACTGTCGTCCCTCGATGTAAAAACGCTTTGTTCGCTGCACGGGCCGGTATGGTCGCGTCAGGCCGGCGAAGTCATCGGGCTTTACGACAAGTGGAGCCGTTGCGAGGCTGACGAGGAAGCCGTTATCATTTATGCCTCCATGTACAACAACACGGCCCACATGGCCAACCACATTGCCGACAGGATGGCCGAACGGGGCGTTACGGGCGTCAAGGTTTATGACGTGTCGAAGACGCACCTCTCCTATCTCATCAGCGAGATTTGGCGCTGCCGTTACGTCATGCTCGGCAGCTGCGCCTATAATGCCGATATGTTTCCGCTCATGGAGCTGCTCTGCAACTCCATGCTGCACTACGGACTCAAGAACCGGGAATTGGCCATTTTCGGGAGCTGCAGTTTCGGGGGCGGCGGCGTGCGTTCGCTTCGGAAATTCGCCGAAGCGAGCGGTTGGGAGTTGATGTGCGAGCCGGTGGAGGTGACCGGTACGGCGACGCCCGCTAACCTTGCGAAATTCGAGCCTTTGGCCGATGCTGTGGCCGAAAGGATTAAGGCAGGGAGGAAGTAGACCATGCCGGAGAAGGGATTGAAATACGTTGCCCGGACGACGGTCGGGGCCGACAATACGGCATTGGCGATGGGGTCCGGCGACATGGAGGTTTTCGCTACGCCCGCTATGGTCGCGCTGATGGAGCATGCCGCGATGTATGCCGTCGCTGCCGACCTTCCCGAAGGGAGCACGACAGTCGGCGCCAGCATGGAGACGACGCACGTCAGGCCGTCGGCCGTCGGGGCCGTCATCGCCGCGGAGGCGGAACTCGTGGAGACGGAGGGACGCAGGCTCACCTTCCGGGTAGCCGCTTTCGACGGGGAGGCGCTGATAGGCGAAGGAACCCATGTGCGTTATATCGTGGACCGGGCCAAATTCCTGTCGAAGCTTTGAATCCGCATCTTTCGGAACGGTCTCCGCGCAGGGAAGGCCGGGAATGGAGGGGGAGCTATATGGAACGAACTTGTAAAAGATAAGCAGTGCAATGAAAAATGCCATAGCCATACTTGCCGGGGGTGGCCCGGCACCGGGCATGAATACCGTTATCAGCAGCGTCGCGAAGACCTTTCTGGGACACGGATACCGTGTGATAGGGCTTCACGACGGTTACAAAGGGCTCTTTTCCAGAGAACCCAAAATGCTGGACATAGACTACGGCCTGGCCGACGAGATTTTCGCCCGCGGCGGGTCGTACCTCCACATGAGCCGTTACAGGCCCAGCGACGAGGACTTTGCCGAACGGTTCAACCTCGGTTTTTTCGTCGATAACAACGTCCGGCTGCTCGTGACCATCGGCGGCGACGATACGGCTTCGACAGCCAATCGGATAGCGAAATTTCTCGAAGAAAAGCACTATCCCATCGCCAATATCCATGTGCCGAAAACCATAGATAACGACCTGCCTTTGCCCGACGGAATGCCGACTTTCGGATACGAGTCGGCCAAGGACAAGGGGAGCGTTATCGCCCGCACGGTGTATGCCGATGCATGTACCAGCAGCAACTGGTTCGTCATTACGGCGATGGGACGTTCGGCCGGGCATCTTGCCTTCGGAATAGGGACGGCCGCCCATTACCCCATGATAGTGATACCGGAGATGTTCAACCGGACGGAAATCACGGTGGACAAGATTCTGCGGCTGGTCGTTTCGTCGATGGTGAAACGCCGTCTGATGGGGATGAATTACGGTGCGGCAATGATATCCGAAGGGGTGTTTCACGAACTCAAACCCGAAGAGATAGCTGCTGCCGGTGTATGTTTCTCCTACGACGACCATGGCCATCCGGAGTTGTGGAAGGTGTCGAAGGCGCATGTGTTCTGTACGCTGATAGACGACAAACTGGCGAAAATTAACCTGAAGGTGCGTCCGCGGCCGGTGGAACTCGGTTATGAGATGCGATGCCAGACGCCGGTAGCCTATGACCTCGAATACTGTTCCACGCTCGGGGTGGGGGTTTACAAACTCTTCTCGGAAGGGAAGACGGGATGTATGGTTTGTGCGGACCGGACGGGACGTATCGGACACCTCTATCTCCGGGATATTCAGGACCCGGTGACGGGCAAGATTCCGCCCCGGACGGTGGATATCGAATCCGACCGGTGCAGGTATGTGATTGACAATCTCCTGTCGTATGTGGGGCCGGCGGATTACGAGGCGGCGCGCCGGTATGTGCCGGACCCGGAGAATTACGACCTGTACAATATTCTCGAATGGGAAAGGCCTTGACGGATACCGCAGCGGCCAAAAGAGAAGGCAGACCATAACGGTCTGCCTTCTCTTTTGGAGCGGTTCGTGAACGGATTATCCTTTCGGTTCCGTCTTCGACCACGACAGGGCTCCGCTCGGGCACATCTCCACCACCCGGATGATTTCGTCGGTAGAGGCGCCCCGTACATCCACCCACGGACGTTTCTTCGCGTTGAAAACCTTCGGAAGATGGCTTACGCATTCGGCGGCGTGCCAGCAAAGCTCCGGTTTCCAGTGCACCGTTATCTCCCCGTTGTCGTAATGTTTGTGATTCTCTGCCATAATCTTGTCCTTTTGTTTGTCGGTTTGTCTGTCCGGAGGTTACGGGGCCGTCCCTCCGCAAAGCTGCGAACCCTCTATTCGTCCTCCTCGTCGGATTCGTCGTCCGGCCTGTCGGCGAGTTCATCCGCACCTTTTATTTCGTCGTTATAATACTCCTTGTCGTCGTCGTCCTCTATCTGTCCGTCCACATTGACGTCTATCTTGACGAGGTAATTCGTATCTTCCGTCTCGAATACGACGGCATAGAAGAAATCGCCCGGTCCTTTGTCTATGCGCATCATGTGGTCGGTAAAACCGTAAGGGTACTGTTTCCTCACCTCTTCCTGCAGCTCTTCGGGCATGTTCTGCAGTTTGACAACTACACGTTTCTTATTTGTCTTTACGTTTGGCATAGTCTGAAAAAAATTTTTGCAAGTATAAGCAAAATTTGCAAGACAAGTACCAAATCGGAGTTTTTTCAGCGAAAAAACGTTTTGTGCCTTGCAGGGCCTTCAGACAACGATTTTCAGCAGGTTTGTGCTGATAGGAACGACAAAATCCGTACCTTTATCGTGTCCGTAGCGGATATTGGAAAAGAATAGACGAAATAGTGTATCTATGGCCCCGAAAGAGAGGATAGAGGAGCTGCGCGAAAAGCTTAACGAGTACAACAGATTATATTATGTGGAGAATACTCCGGCCGTGAGCGACAGACAGTTCGACGAGATGCTGCGCGAACTGCAGGAACTGGAGCAACGATATCCGGAGTATTACGATGTCAATTCGCCCACCCAGCGGGTGGGCAGTGATATGACGAACCGTTTCGAGGCCGTCCGGCATCGTTATCCGATGATGTCGCTGGCGAACACCTATTCGCTGGAAGAGCTCCGTGAATTTTACGACCGGGTGACGAAGGAGACGGGCGATACGGAGTTCGCCTGCGAACTCAAATTCGACGGTACGGCTATTTCACTCACTTACGAGGAGGGCAGGCTGGTTCGTGCCGTGACGCGCGGCGACGGTACGATGGGTGACGATGTGACGGCCAACGTGCGTACCATACGCAGTATTCCGCTGGTACTCTCCGGAGACGACTGGCCCCGGTATTTCGAGATGCGAGGGGAGATATATATGCCCCGTGCGGTGTTTGCTGCCCTGAACCGGGAGAAGGAGGAGATAGGGGAGCAGCCTTTCGCCAATCCGCGCAATGCGGCGGCCGGGACGCTGAAACTGCAGAACTCCTCGGTGGTTGCATCGCGGCGTTTGGAGTGTTTCCTGTATGCCATGGCAGGCGAAGGATTGCCTTATGAATCGCATTGGGAGAATTTGAACAAGGCTCGGGAGTGGGGATTCCGTATTTCGGACCACATGCGGCTGTGCCGTACCTGGGAGGAGATTATCGGTTTCATAGACGATGCCGACCGACTGCGGCCGAACCTGCCGTACGATACGGACGGTGCGGTAGTCAAGGTCGACCGTTACGACCTGCAGCGTCGTCTCGGCTCTACAGCCAAGGCACCCCGATGGGCCGTAGCCTACAAGTTCAAGGCTGAGCAGGCACTCACCCGTTTGGTGTCGGTCGAGTTTTCGGTAGGGCGTACGGGGGCTGTCACGCCGGTGGCAAACCTCGAGCCGGTACAGCTTGCCGGTACGACGGTGAAACGGGCGTCCCTTCACAATGCCGACCAGATAGCGCTGCTCGATGTGCGCCTCGACGATATGGTCTATGTGGAGAAAGGGGGGGAAATCATCCCCAAGATAACCGGTGTCGAGGAGGCGATGCGAAGACCGGACAGCAAACCTTTCGAGTTCGTCACACACTGTCCGCAGTGCGGAGCGGAGCTCGTAAGGTACGAAGGCGAAGCGGCCTGGTACTGTCCCAACAGCAGCGGCTGTCCTCCCCAGATAGTCGGACGTATCGTACATTTCATCTCCCGCAAGGCGATGGATATCGAGGGAATCGGCGAGGAGACCGCCGCACTTTTCTATTCGGAAGGGATGGTTCGGGATGTGGCCGACCTGTATGACCTGAAGCCGGAACAGGTGGCGGTGTTGCCTCGGTTGGGCGAGAAGTCTGCGGCCAACATTATGGAAAGCCTTCTCCGTTCGCGCGAAGTTCCGTTTGCACGTGTGCTCTACGCATTGGGCATACGGTTTGTCGGCGAGACGACGGCCCGCAACCTTGCGGCGCATTTCAGGAGCCTCGATGCCGTCATGGCCGCCTCGCAGGAGGAGCTCGCTCAGGCCGAAGAGGTGGGCGACAAGATTGCCGGCAGTATTCGGGAGTATTTCGCCGACCCGGTGAATCTACGTATCGTCGAGCGGCTGCGGGCCGCCGGCGTGCAATTCGCAGCCGACGAAGAGCAGCGGCTCTCCGATTCGCTGGCAGGGTTGCATATCGTTATTTCCGGCACGTTCCGCCGTCACAGCCGGGATGAGCTGAAAGCGCTGATAGAGTCGCACGGCGGGCGCAACCTCGCGGCCGTCTCGAAAAATGCGGATTATCTGCTCGCGGGCGACAACATGGGGCCTGCGAAACTGGCCAAGGCCACGAAGCTCGGTGTACGGATAATTTCCGAAGAGGATTTCGAGCGCATGGTGGAAGAAGGGGTGGAGAAGACGGCCGCAGAGAGACCTATGGCAAATGGGGAACCCACCGATGGTATTGTTCCGGATACGGACGGAACGGGCCAACAATCACTGTTTTAATTTTTGCCCTATCCTTATTTTATGGGTATTTCAATTTATTTATTTTTACTTTTTGTCTATATATTTTCGATGGGATAAGAAAAAAATATCTATATTTGCCTGACGAACGGGAAGGACTTCCTGTCGGGCAGATGAGCATCCGTTAGAAAATGGCGGAAAGATGTCGGTTTCTTTTGCCTTGTCGGTGTATCGGCAGTTTGCCGGCGGATGGAATTTTATAAGATGAACGTATGAAACCTTTTCCTTCGGGACTCGGGGTTGCTTTGGTTACCCCGTTTCAGGATAACGGAGCGATTGATTTTCCGGCTTTGGACGCATTGGTAGACTATGTGACAGCCGGCGGTGTGGACTATCTGGTGGCTCTCGGTACTACGGCCGAAACCCCGACTCTCTCTACGGCCGAGCGCAAGGCCGTTCTCGAACGTATCAAAAGCCGCAATGCCGGTCGTCTGTCGTTGGTTGCGGGGATAGGAGGCAACGATACGGCTGCCGTCGTGGCCGCTCTGCATGATTTCGACCTCGCAGGGGTGGACGCGATACTCAGTGTGACGCCGTTTTACAACCGTCCTTCGCAGCGTGGGCTGTACGAACATTTCCGAGCGGTTGCGGATGCCTCTCCGGTACCGGTCATTTTGTATAACGTACCGAGCCGGACAGGAGTCAACATGCAACCGCAGACTACGTTGAAACTTGCCGAAGAGACCGGCAACATTATCGCCGTCAAGGAGGCGAGCGGCGACATGGAGCAGGTCAACGAGCTGATAGCCGGCAGGCCGGACGGTTTCCATGTATTGTCGGGAGACGATGCGTTGGCCGTACCCTTGATTGAAAAGGGGGGCGACGGGCTTATCTCCGTCGTGGCCAATGCCTATCCGGCCTATATGGCGGAGATGGTGGGGGCGGCGATGGCACAGGATGCGAAGCGCTCGCACAGGTTGTGGAGCGACATCGCGGAGCTTGAGAAGAGCCTTTTCGCCGAAGGCAATCCGACGGGTATAAAAGCCGCCTTGAGTATCAAAGGATTGATTGCAAACAATCTGCGCCTGCCTCTGGTGGCGTCGTCGCCGGAACTTTCCGATAGGATACGCCTTCTCGCTTCGGAAGCCGGTCTCTGACGACGGGGGCTGACCGGGACGTTTCGGACGGAGACAGAGAAAGCGAGCCAATAAATACCGCCCGTTGAACGTTATTGATATATGCGTAAATTATTCGTTATTTTGTTGGCGGCCGTGCTGGCAGCCCCTGTGCTGTCGGGACAGGTCGCTCCCGACAACGACGACATATTCGAACAGACCATCAACAACGAGTCGCCCTATTACTATCCGGCTTTGATGCTGCGGTACAATTCGGGCGATACGACGCTGACGGAAAAGGATTATTATTACCTTTACTACGGATATGCCTTTTCGGACGATTATCATCCGTTGGCTCCCATACCGGCGGAAGATAAGGTATTGATGGCTTTCGAGAAGGCGCATGGCGACCCTTCCGAGGAAAACATGCGCGACATCATCCGTTACGCGGAGGAGGTGATGCGGTCGGATCCGTTCAGCCCCACGAACCTCAATTTTCTCGCCTATGCCTACGGGGCCGTCGGGGACACGCTGAATGAACGGATAAACTACGACCGGCTGAACAAGGTGCTCGCTGCGATAAGCGCTTCGGGGACGGGGTTGACGGAGAAGTCGCCCATGCATGTGCTGCGGTTTTCGCATGCCAGCGATGTGTTGGGGACGCTGGGACTCTCCGTAGCCAAACGATTGGTCGTTTCGCGTACCACGGAGTATATTACGGTTGCGAACGAGAACGGGCGGCAGTTGAGCAAGGGATATTATTTCGATTACAGCCGGGTTTACTGGGGCAATCCGGAAGATGCTCCGCAGAAAGAACGCCGGTGGAAAATAAATGACTATCCGATAGGCGGATATGATAAATAAAAGGTGCGGTATGAGTGTTTTTGACAGGATAAGGAGAACGTTTCTCGTCGTTGCGACGGCAGCGGCATTCGTCGGCTGCACGAAGGGACCGGTGTGTCCCGGCGGACCGGGCTGCGAGCCGACCGAAGGCAGCCATACATTTCTCATTTACGCAGTGACGAACAACAATTTGTGGCGTTACATCAGAGGGAATGTCAACATGGCGATGGAAGCGGTCCGTGCGGGGCTTCCGGCCGATACGCGGGTGTTGGTCTATTGGGACGGACTGACGAACTATACGGGCGAAAGCAAGACGGTGCTGACGGAAATCGTAAAGGAGAACGGGGAGGTAATCGAACGGGTACTGAAGCAGTATGGCGAGCAGGATTCGACCGACCCCGCCGTCATGAAGGCCGTTCTGCAGGACGTACAGTATTATGCGCCGGCCGAAGTGTACGGCATTTCGCTGCACGGCCACGGAACGGGGTGGTTCCCGCCCGAACTCAACAATCTGCGGCAGCCCATGTCGGGCGAATCCTATATCGAACACGACCTGCGGCGGCCTGACAATGCGCTGACCAGGGCCTATGGTCCCGACGGGGAAGAGTATATGTCCGCCGGGGATTTGGTGGAGGGACTCTCGGAGATAAAGTTCGATTATGTGATATTCGACGTCTGTTTCATGTCTTCCATCGAGTTGCTGTACGACTTGAAGGACAATGCCCGTTACATTCTGGCTTCGCCGGCGGAGATAATGGGCAAGGGGATACCTTATCACAAGGTGCTGCCGTTGCTCTTCAGCCGTGATTATCCCATCGACCGCAGGCTCGCTTCGGCGGCTTCTGCAATCGTGGAGTATTACAGGGGAGAGAGTTATCCTTCGGCTGCCTTTACGGTCGTCGCGACCGCCGGCCTGCAGGGCGTGGCCGATGCCGTGAAACGGATATTCGCGGCCGGGGTGGAAGAGCCCGATTTCGGCGAGATACAGTACCTCGAAGTATTGGAGCCCGAACACGCTTTTTTCGACCTGAAAGATTATCTGAAGAACATTACCGGAAACGGTGCGGCGAAGAGTGCCTATGCTGAGTTCGAGACGGCTTTGGCGAACGCCATCGTGGCGGAAAGCCATACTCCGCAGATATACTCTGCGTTGGGAACCGGTCTTTCGGGCGGTTTTTTCCCTGCGGACGATGTGTGCGGCATCTCCTCCTACATTCCGCGGGAGTGGCTGCCCGTAACGCGGGAGGCTTGGTACGCTACGGCATGGGCCCGGTACGTAATGCCCTGAAAAAGCGGGTACGGTCGGTGAATTGCTGCGCAGGCACGGAATCGTTTCCCGTGCCTGTGCTTTTTGCTGCCGCTTGGCGGCTTGTTTTTCAGACAGAAAATTTTTTTACGTGCCGGAAACCGCTTTTTTGACCGGGTGGGTGGTATCTGGAGTAGGTACGCATCCTTAAAATCCGTCAACGTTTTTTTGCCGGGCGCAGTTCCCGGGGCATGGGAAGCGAGAGCCGGGTGAAACTGATGACCGCACCGGCGGCGGCGAAACCGCCCGCGAGAATGAGTGCAGTGTGAATGCTGTCGGTCGAGGTGATGTGGAAGAGCAGGGCCACGAGTGCGGCTCCGGTAGTCTGTCCCAACAGTCTCGCCGTAGCGAGCATGCCGCTTGCACTTCCGCTTCGGTGAGGCGGTGCCGAGCCTACCATGATGCTGTTGTTCGGCGACTGGAAGAGCCCGAATCCGAGCCCGCAGAGGACGAGGCGCCAGATGATATCTATTTCGTGGGGCTGGGGCGGAAGCCAGGCGAGCAGAAAGAGCCCGCAGGTCATGACGGAGAGTCCGATGCCTCCCAGCAATCCTGCATGTACGCGTTCGACGAGTATGCCTGCGAGCGGTGCTACGACCACGATGACGGCCGGCCAGGCCGTCATGACGAGACCTGTGGTGACGGCACTGTATCCGAACGTATGCTGGAGATAGAACGGCAGGGCCACCATGGCCGACATTTGGGCAATGAACGAACAGATGGAGGTGAGTACCGAAACCGAAAATATCGGTATCTTCAGCAGGTCGAACGGAAGGATGGGGTAGGGCTTGTGTAACTGACTGCGCACGAAGAGCGTTCCGACGATGAGCAGGAGAATGATGCCTGTGGTGATGTAGCGCGGGTCTATCCCGTGTGCATATCCTTCTATCGAAGCGATGAGCAGACCGAAAGTCAGGGCGTTCATCGCGCCGTCGCGCCAGTCGAACCGCCGTCCGGCCACTTTTACAGGATTGTCGGGCAGGAAACGTCGGCTCAGGAAGAAGGCCGTAATGCCGATGGGAATATTGATTGCGAAGAGCCATTGCCAGGGGGCAACGGCGAGTATTCCCGCCGCTATCGTCGGGCCCGCGACGGAAGAGACCGCCACGACCGTGGCATTAAGCCCCATGCCACGACCCAGGTGGTTGCGCGGATAGATGATGCGTATGAGTGTGGTATTCACGCTGGTGACCGCTGCGGCACCGAATCCCTGGCATACCCGTGCCGCCACGAGCGTGGCGAGTGAGTCGGAGAGCGCACACCCGGCCGAAGCAATGGTGAAGAGCAGCAGTCCGCCGATGTATATTTTCCGGTAGCCGATGACGTCGCCGAGAGCCGAGAAAGAGAGGAGCGATACCACGATAGCCAACTGGTAGGCGTTTACTATCCAGATGGAGTTTGCCGGCGAAATGTTCAGCAGGCTGCCTATCGTCGGGAGCGCCACGTTGGCGATGGCTCCGTCGAGGACGGAGAGCGATACGCCGAATGTAACGGCCAGTATGGCCCATAACCGTTTGGGCATGGGTATCCCGTTCCATTCCGTATTGCCGGAGATGACGGGTGCCCCTCCCGTCGTACTGCCGTTCGCCTGACCTGTCATAATGAATTGCCGAAATCGGCTGCAAAGATAACTCCCAGCAGGGTATCGAACAATTTTTACAGGCGGAAATCGGGCCGAATACCCTGAACGGGACAGGGCCGACGACTGACCGGCCTCTCTGTCGCACCTTTATCGGAAAAGAGGCCGGAGATATCATGTATCGGTTTCAGAACCGGCGGGTATATCTGTGACAGTAGGGTGTCGTCCCTTTCCGTTCGTAGTAATCCTGGTGGTAATCCTCCGCTTTCCAGAAGGGACCGGCGGGCGAAAGGCGGGTGGCTATGTCATAGCCTTTTGCCACCAGCTCGTCGATAAGCCTTTCCGCGGTTCGGTGCTGTGCCTCGCTGTTATAGAAGATTTCCGAGCGGTACTGCCTGCCGATGTCCGGGCCCTGCCGATTGACCTGTTCCGGGTCATGTATCTCAAAAAAGAGGCGGGCGAGTGCTTCGTAAGTGGTCTGCGTCGGGTCGAAGGTGACCCGTACCGCTTCAGCATGGCCCGTGCGGTCGCTGCATACCTCTTCGTAAGAGGGGGCCGGGACGCTGCCGCCCGTATAGCCCGATTCGACGGAGATAACGCCGGGTGCCTTTTGCATGTAGTATTCCACACCCCAGAAACACCCTCCGGCGAAAACAGCCGTTTCGTAGCCGTTTGTGGCTTCGGACCGTGTCTCCGGAATGAATTCCAACGATATGGAATTGACGCAGTGGCGGGTGTTCTTCGGGGTGAATCTTTCGCCGGTAAAGACGTGGCCGAGATGGCCTCCGCAGGCCGCACAGACGATTTCGGTACGGATGCCGTCGGCATCGGGCCGGCGGATGACCGCGCCCGGTATCGCGTCGTCGAAACTTGGCCAGCCGCATCCGGCATCGAACTTGTCTGCCGACCGGTAGAGCGGAGTTCCGCATTGACGGCAGACGTATGTACCGGGCTGCCGGTTGTTCCAGTATTTGCCGCTGAACGGCATCTCCGTTCCCTTGTCTATGATGACATGCCGTTCCGATTCGCTCAATTCTCTCTTTTTCATGGTATCGGTCGAATTTCAGTGCAAGTTAATCAATCTCTTTTTTTGGACGTTCGATTTAGCGCATGGAGACTGACATTATTTTTTGCCCTATTTTTGTATCCCGTATGCATAAAGCCTGCCGTTTTGTTCCCGGATTGGTAAAGGCGGACGGAAACCGTCCGGCATGTTTCCAGGCAGCGGCGGATTGAAACAGGGGAAGAATGAAGTATCGTATGGCAAAGGTGCTTATCATAGACGACGAAATGCAACTGCGCAGACTACTCTCGCGTATTATCGGACTCGAAGGATATGAAGTCGCGGAGGCGGCGGACTGCGCTTCGGGAATGAAGATGCTCCGGCAGCACGAGCCGGATGTGGTGCTCTGCGATGTCAAATTGCCGGACGGCAGCGGCGTGGAGCTCGTGAGCAGAATCAAGGAGGCGGCACCTGCGGTGGAAGTCATCCTGATGACCGCTTACGGCAACATTCCCGACGGTGTGCAGGCCATCAAGAACGGAGCTTTTGATTACATTACCAAAGGTGACGACAATAACAAGATACTGCCGTTGCTCAGCCGTGCCTCCGAAAAGGCCCAGATGCAGCGGCGACTCGCCCGTTTCGAGGACAAGCTTTCCGAGGAAAACTCCTTCGACCGGGTTATCGGCTCTTCGGCGGCACTTCGGGAGGCGGTAGAGCTCGCCCGGAAGGTGGCGGTGACAGATACCTCCGTACTGTTGACCGGTGAAACGGGTACGGGAAAGGAGGTGTTCGCCCGGGCCATCCACCATGCCAGTCGTCGGGCGCACGAGGCGTTCGTTGCCGTGAACTGTTCCGCCTTTTCCAAGGAGCTGCTGGAAAGCGAACTGTTCGGCCACCGGGCGGGGAGTTTCACAGGGGCTACCAAAGACAAGAAAGGACTTGTGGAGGAGGCCGACGGAGGGACTCTTTTCCTCGATGAAATAGGCGAAATGCCGCTGGAACTGCAGACCAAACTGCTTCGGGTACTCGAAAACGGTGAGTTTATCAAGATAGGAGAGACACGTCCCACCAAGGCCGACTTGCGTATTATCGCAGCGACTAACCGAGACCTGGAAAAGGAGATAAAAGCCGGTAACTTTCGGGAAGACCTCTTTTTCCGCCTCTCCGTTTTCCGGATACAGCTCCCGTCGCTCAACCAAAGACGGGGCGATATCGCCGATTATGTCCGCTATTTTGCCGGTCTTTTCTCGGCCAAGATGGGGAAACGCATCGAAAATATCGACAAGGGATATATCGAAGCCATGGAGAACCATACGTGGCGGGGTAACGTGCGCGAACTGCGCAATGCCGTGGAGCGCAGTATGATAATGGCCGACAGCAATGTGCTCTCTGTGGGAACGCTTCCGCCCGAATTCCGTAACGATGCGGGAGTGGCCGCAGACGGTTCCATGACGCTTGAGGACGTGGAACGGAACCACATCGTGAAGATACTGGAGTATACGGGCGGCAACAAGAGCGAAGCGGCCCGCCTGCTCGGTATAGGCGTGGCGACGTTGTACCGTAAACTGGAGAGTTGGGGCCTGAAATCCTGAGCTGCAGGAACGGCCGTGTCCTTTCAAATTGAGAGAGGGAGCCTATCATTTTGATAGACTCCCTCTCTTTTTCGTATTTGTTTGATTGGTTACAAGTGGTTTATAATCATTTAATTATCTTGTATTGGGGTTTTTTGGCATCCGCTTGGTTAAGGGGGAAGCGTCGGAAGTTAAGGACGGTGCATGAATGGATGTTGTATTTGTAATCGTATTGTCGTGTATCATACTGTATATGATATGCCGCATATTTTCAGGCTTTGTGAAACAATTGTCTAACTCGAAAAGGAAAATGAAATGAGATGAATGGATTCGTAATGTTTTTGCTTTTGGTCGCACTCGGCCTGGTGTGCTACCTGTTTTTCTACAAATGTGTGGATTGGTTTGAAAAAATATGATTGAGAGATGTTTACCACATTGTTCATACTGAGCGTCGTCGGGTTCGTGTACATGATGTACGTACTCGTCAAACCCGAAGAATTCTGATAGTCTACTCACAAAAATGAAGAAATAAATGAATACGGAGATTTTAGGCGTCATACTGCAATGGGTGTGCCTGGTAGTGCTCTGCTATCCGCTGGGACGCCACATTGCGAAGGTGTACAAGGGGGAGAAGAACATCATGGATTTCATGGCCCCCGTAGAACGTTTTATCTATAAGGTCTGCGGCATCGACCCGGAACGCGAGATGAACTGGAAGCAGTTCCTGAAAGCGCTGTTGACCGTGAACCTGTTCTGGTTCATATGGGGTATGGTACTGCTCGTGTGTCAGGGATGGCTGCCGCTGAATCCGGACGGCAATCCGGGTCAGACGCCCGACCAGGCATTCAATACGTGCATATCGTTCATGGTCAACTGCAACCTCCAGCATTACAGCGGGGAAACCGGTCTGAGCTACTTTACCCAACTGTTCGTCATCATGCTGTTCCAGTTCATCACGGCCGCGTGCGGTATGGCAGCTTTGGCCGGGATATTCAAGGGTATGGCAGCCAAGACGACCAAGTCGATAGGGAACTTCTGGGTATACCTGACCCGCAGCGTTACCCGTATCCTGATGCCTCTGTCGCTGCTGGTGGGTATCCTGCTCGTGATAAACGGTACGCCCATGTCCTTCGACGGCAAGCAGACGCTTACGACGCTGGAAGGCGCTACGCAGGAGATTTCGCAGGGACCGACGGCAGCCATCGTCCCCATCAAGCAGCTCGGTACGAACGGCGGCGGTTATTTCGGCGTGAACTCTTCGCATCCGCTGGAGAACCCGAATGCCTTCACCAACATGCTCGAATGCTGGTCTATCCTTATCATCCCGATGGCGATGGTATTCGCGCTGGGCTTCTATCTGAAACGCCGCAAGTTGGCCGCGTGCATCTTCACGGTCATGCTGGCAGCCTATACGTGCGGCATCGTCATATCCGTATGGCAGGAGATGGCGGGAAGTCCGCAGATAGACGAAATGGGTATCGCACAGGAGCTCGGTTCCATGGAGGGCAAGGAGATAAGAATCGGTTCGGCCGCTTCGGCTATGTGGGGTATGACCACGACCGTCACTTCGAACGGTTCGGTCAATTCCATGCACGATTCGCAAACGCCTCTCAGCGGGATGCTCCAGATGCTGAACATGCAGATAAACTGCTGGTTCGGTGGCGTAGGCGTCGGTTTCATGAACTACTATGCCTTCCTTATCATCGCCGTATTCATCAGCGGCCTCATGGTAGGGCGTACACCGGAGTTCCTCGGCAAGAAAGTGGAGGCCCGCGAAATGAAAATCGCCACCATGGTCGTATTGATGCATCCGTTCCTCATTCTCGTCGGTACGGGCCTCGCGTCGTGGCTTGCCGCCAGAAATCCGGAATTGGCATCGGGTTGGCTGAACAACCCGTCGTTCCACGGATTGAGCGAAATGCTGTACGAGTATACCTCTTCGGCCGCCAACAACGGTTCCGGTTTCGAAGGACTTTCGGACAATACGCCTTTCTGGAACATCACGACCGGTATTGTCCTGATTATGGGTCGTTATTTCCCGATTGTAGGACAGGTGGCGATAGCCGGGCTGCTGGCCGGCAAGAAGTTCGTTCCCGAAAGCGCAGGTACGCTCAAGACCGATACGGCGACCTTCTCGGTCATGACCTTCGCCGTCATCATCATCGTGGCAGCCCTGTCATTCTTCCCTGCACTCGCACTTGGGCCGATAGCCGATTATCTGACTTTTTAAATAGCAACCGAATATGAAACGCAACAGAAATATTTCACTGTTCGACAAATCCCTTTTACGCCAGAGCTTGCACGCCTCTTTCGTGAAGCTCGACCCGCGGAAGATGATAAAGAGCCCCATCATGTTCACGGTGGAGGTGGTGACTTTCGTCATGCTGCTCCTGCTCGTGTACATAGCTGTGACCGGCGACCGGTCGCAGGGGTCGTTCGCCTACAATTTCGTTGTCTTCGTCGTTCTGTTTCTTACGGTACTTTTCGCCAATTTCGCCGAAGCGATAGCCGAGGCACGCGGCAAGGCGCAGGCCGATTCGCTCCGCAAGACGCGTGAGGAAACGCCGGCCAAACTCGTCGCCGCCGACGGTCAGGTCCGTATCGTCAGCAGCTCGGAGTTGAAACAGGGCGATGTCTTCGAATGCGTAGCCGGAGATACGGTCGCTGCCGATGGAGAAATCATCGAAGGACTGGCCTCCATAGACGAAAGCGCCATTACGGGCGAGTCCGCACCGGTGATACGCGAGGCCGGGGGCGACAAGAGTTCCGTGACCGGCGGTACGAAGGTGCTGTCGGACCGGATACTGGTAAAGGTGACGGCACGCCCGGGGGAAAGTTTCCTCGACCGGATGATAGCCCTCGTGGAAGGTTCCTCGCGTCAGAAGACGCCGAACGAAATCGCGCTCACCATCCTGCTGGCCGGCTTTACCATCGTGTTCATCATCGTTTGCGCTACGCTGAAACCGTTCGCGGATTACGTAGGTGCCAACATCACGGTGGCTGCATTCATATCGCTGTTCGTCTGCCTCATACCGACTACCATCGGCGGGTTGCTCTCTTCCATCGGCATTGCGGGAATGGACCGTGCGCTGCGTGCCAATGTCATTACCAAATCGGGTAAGGCGGTCGAAACGGCCGGCGACATCGATACGCTGCTGCTCGACAAGACGGGGACGATTACGATAGGAAACCGCAAGGCGACCGGATTCTACCCGGCCGACGGAATTGATGCAGGGGAATTCGTCCGCTTGTGCGTGCTTTCATCGATAGCCGACCAGACGCCCGAAGGCAAGTCGATTGTGGAACTCGGAGCCGACAACGGTGTCCGGATAGACCCGATGCAGTTGGTCGGAGTCCGTATGGTGAACTTTACGGCCGAAACGAAGTGTTCGGGCGTGGACATGCCGGACGGCGTTCGCATCCGTAAGGGTGCATCGGAAACCATCCGTCGTATCGTGACCGAGGCAGGCAACGAGTATCCGGATACTATCGACAAGACCGTATGCCGGATTTCCGAAAACGGCGGTACGCCGCTCGTCGTTTGCGAGAACGACCGTGTCATGGGAGTCATCGAATTGCAGGATATCATCAAAACCGGTATCCGCGAACGTTTCGAGCGCCTGCGCAAGATGGGTGTCAAAACGGTGATGGTAACGGGCGACAACCCTCTTACGGCAAAGTATATAGCGGAAAAGGCAGGGGTGGACGATTTTATCGCCGAGGCCAAACCGGAAGACAAACTCGAATACATCCGGCGCGAGCAGCGCGGGGGCAAACTGGTGGCCATGATGGGCGACGGTACGAACGATGCTCCGGCTCTCGCACAGGCCGATGTGGGCGTTGCGATGAACAGCGGTACGCAGGCGGCCAAAGAGGCGGGCAACATGGTGGACCTCGACAACGACCCGACCAAACTGATAGAGATTGTCGAAATCGGTAAACAGTTGCTTATGACACGCGGGACGCTGACCACGTTCTCCATCGCCAACGACGTCGCGAAGTATTTCGCCATCGTGCCCGCGCTATTCATAGCTTCCATTCCTTCGTTGCAGGCTCTCAACATCATGCACCTGCATTCGCCCGAAAGCGCAATCCTGTCGGCTATCATCTTCAATGCCGTCATCATTCCGCTGCTCATTCCGCTGGCACTTCGCGGTGTGGCCTACAAGCCCATCGGTGCTTCGGCTCTGCTGCGTCGGAACCTGTTCATCTACGGTCTCGGCGGTCTGATAGCCCCGTTCATCGGCATTAAGCTGATTGACATGATAGTAAGTGTGTTTTTTTAAATTAGGATAAGAGATGAAAAATTTGTGGATTTCCATAAAGATAACCCTTGCGATGTGTGTCTTGCTAACGGTCGGTTATGTCCTGATACTGCGTCTGACGGCAGCCGTGGCATCGCCCAACGACGGCGAAGCCCCGACGGTGACTTTCGACGGACGGGTGGTCGGTGCGGCCAACGTGGGACAGCAGTTCACCGACGTGCGTTACTTTTGGGGGCGTCCTTCGGCCGTGGATTACAACGGTTCCGGTTCGGGCGGCAGCAACAAGGGTACGACGAACGAAGAATATCTGGCCGAGGTGGAGCAGCGTGTGGAGGATTTCCTCGCCGCGCATCCCTACCTTTCGCGGGAGGAGGTACCCTCCGAGATGGTTACGGCGAGCGGTTCGGGACTTGACCCGGACATATCGCCCCGAGGCGCGGAGGTACAAGTTCGCCGTGTGGCACAGGCCCGCGGACTGGACGAGGGGGTCGTACGCAGTCTGGTTGATTCGCTGACGCAGCGTCCGTGGCTGGGCCTGTTCGGTACCGAGAAAGTGAATGTGCTCAGACTCAATATTGCCCTCGAAAAGTTGCAGCCCAACGTTACGCTCGAACATAAATGAATCAGGAAGCGACCTTTGAACAATGTTTTTCCGTTAGTCGCCGCATATGCGGCAGGCAGATGCCGGCGGCCGTCCGTACAGCGGAGGAATTTCCGCTGAGGGGGACGGACGGTCCGTCGGTTATGCTGCCTTCCTGCGGAAAGCGGACGGCTACGGATGGAAAATGAAACAGAAAACGATAAATGGATTTTTGAAAGCTATGAAAGTAAATAAGGTAATGAAAAGGTGGATATGGGCCATGGTGGCCGTATTCGTAGTACTCTTCTCCATAGATGTGTGTGCTCAGGAGAACGAACGCGGAGTACGTTTCGGCGGAGGTGCCGATGTAGTGAGCGGATATATCTGGCGCGGTGTCTGGGAAGCGGGGCCCAGCATCCAGCCGACACTGGTGCTGTCGGCAGGCAACTTCTCGGCGACTGCATGGGGCTCGGTGGATTTCGCTTCGACGAGTTACAAGGAGATGGACCTCACGCTCGCCTATGCACTCGGTCCCGTGACCGTTTCGTTAGCCGACCTCTATTGGGAGGGGAGTGCGGCAGACCGAAACACTATCGGCCGTCACTATTTCCACTTCGGTGCCGATTCGCCCCATCGGGTGGAACTTGGAGTAAGCTGGTGCATTTCGCAAAAAGTCCCTCTTACGCTTGCATGGAATACGGTACTGTTCGGCGCAGCGGACGTGAACTCCAAAGGTAACCGCGCCTATGCGACTTACGTGGAGCTCTCCTATCCGTTTGCTGTCAAGGGGGTTGATATGAAGGCCGGCATCGGCATCGTTCCCTGGAACGCTTACGGCACCTATGGTATCGACAGGGATTTTTACGTCCAGAATGTTTTCCTGAATGCTGGAAAAAGCTGGACGGTGGCCGGTTCGCTCCAGTTGGGACTTTTTACCTCGCTCAGTTGGAATCCTGCCCTGGAAGATGTTAATTTTGTGGGAGGCATATCCCTGAGGATGTAACGGAGATGGATAAACAAGACAGTGTACAGCGTTTTCTGGAACTCATACGGCGTTCGCACCGGGGAAAGTTCAAGATTTACATTGGTATGAGTGCCGGTGTGGGCAAGACATACCGTATGCTCCAGGAGGCCCATCAACTGCTTGAAGCCGGTGTGGACGTGCGAATCGGATACATCGAAACGCACGGCAGGCCCGATACGGAAGCCCTTCGAGAAGGGCTTCCGGTCGTGCCTTTACGCAAACTGTTTTACAAGGGGAAGGAGCTGGAGGAAATGGATACGCAGGCCATCATCAATCTCCATCCCGAAATCGTCATCGTGGACGAACTGGCGCACACCAACATCGAGGGGAGCGGCAATCCGAAACGGTGGCAGGATGTGATGCAGATACTCGAAGCGGGTATCAGCGTTATCTCGGCGGTGAATATCCAGCACATCGAGGGACTGAACGAATCCGTGCAGGAAATTACGGGCGTAGAGATACGGGAGCGTATTCCCGACAGCGTACTGGCCATGGCGGATGAAGTGGTGAATATCGACCTGACCGCCGAGGAGCTTATCAATCGGCTGAAAGCCGGTAAGATATACAAACCCGACAAGATAAACGCCGCGCTCAATAATTTCTTTACGCAGGATAACATTCTGCAATTGCGCGAACTGGCTCTCAAGGAGGTGGCCATGCGGGTAGAGAAGAAGGTGGAGAATGAAATCACGGCGGGTGACAAACCGCACCGCGACCGGTTACTGGCCGTCATCGACTCGTCCGAGAAACGCTCCCGGCGGGTGATACGCAAGACTGCCCGCATGGCGACCCACATCAATGCGCCCTTCTCCGTACTCTACATACAGAGTGACCGCGAGACGGCGGACCGGATACCGCTCGCCAATCAGCGGTATCTGATAAACAACCTGAATCTTGCTTCGGAACTCGGCGGCGAGATACGCAGGATACATTCCAACCGGCCGGTGGAAACCATTCTCGAGGTATGCCGCGAACAGAAGGTGAGTTTCGTCTGCATCGCGCGTCCCGAATTTTCACCCGTAAAAGGGATACTCGGATTCTGGAAACTGACGGGAAGGCTTTCCCGCATGAATATAGACCTTTTAATTTTATCGTAGGCTATGAAGATACAGAAGAGGCTTACATTGGGAATCGGCGTTCTGTTCGCCATGATACTGTTGCTCGGCGTGCTGTCCACCAGTTATGTCCGGCAGCTTTCGCAGGCTACGAAAACCATACTCGCCGACAATTACGCGTCGCTGGAGTATGCGGCCGACATGCTCCGTTCGCTCAACGACATCGGGGAGGATTCTGTTTCGCGGCACGACCTGCGGCAGAGTCTCGCCATGCAGCAGCGGAATATTACGGAAATCAATGAGAAGGAGATTACCTCTTCCCTCGAAAGGCATGTGGCGGCGTTGAGCGACTCCGTCACGGAACAGGAACTGCAACTCGTGCGCGAAGACCTGCTGCGCATCATGGAGGTCAACATGGCGGCCATCCGTGCAAAGAGTGCGGGCGTGGAGGAACGGGCCGACCAAGTGATGTGGTGGCTGATAGTGATTGCCGCCTTGTGTGCGGTTATTGCCGGAGTGTTCCTCGTGTGGTTTCCCAAGGTAATCGTGAGGCCGATAGACGAATTGAAGAAAGGAATAACGGAGATAGCCAACCATAATTACGACCAGCGGCTCGACTTTTCGGGCAATAGGGAATTCGAGTCCGTCGCTGAATCGTTCAACGACATGGCGGCCCGGCTCGACGAATACCGGCGCAGCTCGCTGGACGATTTGATGATGGCCAAGAAGCGTATCGAGGCCATCGTGAATTCGTTGCACGAACCCATCGTCGGGCTCGGTCCCGACCGTACCATCCTGTTCATGAACCGGGAGGCGCTCTCCGTACTCAATCTGACGGACGATGTGGTCGGACGCAACGCGACCGATGTCGCCCTTTCCAACGACTTGCTGCGCAGGCTCGTCCGGGAACTTTACGGCGATGCGAAGCCCGAGAGCAGGGAGCCATTGAAAATCTATGCCGACAATAAGGAAAGTTATTTCCAGATGGAGAACGTGCCGCTCTATATCACGCCTATCGGAAAAACGGAACGTGAATTCATAGGCAATTTGATTATTCTGAACAATATTACACGATATAAGGAACTCGACTCGGCGAAAACCAACTTCATATCCACCGTGTCGCACGAGATGAAAACGCCCATATCATCCATCATGATGAGCCTGCAACTGTTGAACGACGACCGTCTCGGTACGTTGAACGGGGAACAGAAGCAGCTGGTGGAGAGCATCAAGGACAGCAGCGACCGGCTTCTGGAGATAACGGGCGAACTGCTCAACATGACGCAGATAGAAACGGGCAAACTGAAGCTGCATCCCAAGATTACGAAGCCTATCGAACTGATTGATTACGCAATAAAATCCACACGGGTACTGGCCGAAAGGTTCTGCTGTTTCGTGGAAGTGGATTATCCGGAGAAGATTTCCAAGATTTTCGTGGACAGCGAGAAGATAGCATGGGTCATTACGAATCTGCTCTCCAATGCGATACATCATTCGCCCGAACGTTCGCGCATCATCGTGGGAGCCGTGCAGCACGACAAGGCCGTAGAAATATACGTTCAGGATTTCGGACGCGGCATCGACCCGCGCTACCACAAGAGCATTTTCGAGCGTTACTTCCGGGTACCCGGGACAAAGGTGCAGGGCAGCGGTCTCGGCCTGGCCATCTCCAAGGAGTTTGTGGAGGCGCACGGCGGAACGATTAGCGTCGAAAGCGAGATAGGTAAGGGCAGCCGGTTTTCGATAATGCTTCCCGCATGACCGGTACGATTTTGTCCGGACGGCCCTGTTTGCAGGAAAGCTGGTGCAGGGACAATTCGACAGCGCCCTTTTACGTTCATTGTGCACCATGATAGTAAGTGCGAGCAGGAGAACGGATATTCCGGCGTTTTATGCGCCGTGGTTCTATAACAGATTGAAGGAGGGGTACGTACTCGTACCCAATCCGTTCAATCCGCGTACGGTAAGCCGGGTCGGCCTTACTCCCGATACGGTGGACTGCATCGTTTTCTGGACGAAGAATCCCGCTCCCATGCTGGACGGATTGGAGCGGCTGAGAGATTACCGGTATTATTTCCAGTTCACGCTGAATCCATACGGCCGGGATATGGAACGTAACCTGCCGGCATTGGAAGCGAGGCTCGGTACTTTCCGGCGGTTGGCGGAACGGATAGGCCCGGAACGTGTGATATGGCGTTACGACCCGGTACTGCTGGGAGGTGCTTACGATATTCGGTTCCATACGGGGGCTTTCGCCGCGTTGGCCGCCGGATTGAAGGGATATACCGAGAGGTGTATGATAGGATTCCTCGACTTTTACCGCCATATTCGCAAGGTCATGGATGAGGCTGGGGCAGGGGCTCCGTCTCCGGAGGATACGGAACGTCTGGCCGCTGCTTTCGGGGATACGGCTGCGAAGTACGGCATCTTACTCGAAACCTGTACATCCAAAGTGGATTTGCGGCGTTTCGGCATCCGAAGCGGTTGTTGTATAGACAGGGAATTGGCGGAGCGGCTGACGGGGTATCCGCTCTCCGCCCGGAAAGATGGCGGCCAGCGCGGCGTATGCAACTGTGCGGAGAGTATCGATATCGGGATGTACGGAAGCTGCCCGCACGGTTGCACGTATTGTTACGCTGTAAGGGACGGTGCGGCAGCGGCGGCGAAGAGGTACGGCATGCACGATATTCACTCTCCCATGATGCTGGGATATCCGCGGCCGGAGGATACCATTCGAGAACGTACCGCAGAGAGTCTGCGGAAAATACAGGGAAAGTTGTTCTGAATGCCGCGGCGGCCGGCTTGATACAGACTGTCCGGCGAAGACTTGTTGCAATCTGCGGTTAGACGAGAAATTTCCGTAACCGATTCCTATGGACGGCATAAAGGACGGTATCGGCCGCTGTGAGGGCCGAGCCAGGTATCAATACGAGACCGATGGCCAGAAATACGATACCGAGTGTGAGCGATGCCTGTCAATTCCGGATAGCACGGAATACTGGCTGACATTGTAAACGATTACTCTCTCCATAATCCTTTTGAGTTTTAAGTGGAAACTGCAGGGAGGAGAGCAGAAACATGTCCGGCTGCAAAAACGCTGAAAAGGCGGCAGTTATCGGTCTCTTCAGCCTTCATCGGAACGGTCGGGCCGGAAGACAGAGAACAAGTAACGACAAGGGAATACCGTGCCGCAGCGGTATTCCCTTGTCGAAGGGGATGGCATTTGCTATTTTTTCTCGGGCTTTGCTATGCTTTCGCGCATCTGCGTATCGGCCTGTACGTTCTGGAGTCTGTAATAGTCCATGATGCCGAGGTTCCCGCTCCGGAACGCTTCGGCTATCGCAAGCGGTATTTCCGCTTCGGCGAGTATTACTTTGGCCCGCGCTTCCTGTGCTTTGGCCTTGTTCTCCTGCTCATGCGCTACTGCCATGGCGCGTTTCTCCTCCGCTTTGGCCTGTGCGATGTTCTTGTCGGCATTGGCCTGGTCAATCTGAAGTTCGGCACCGATGTTCTTCCCTACGTCGATATCCGCTATGTCGATGGAGAGAATCTCGAATGCCGTTCCCGCATCCAGGCCTTTTTCGAGCACTACGCGGGAGATGTAATCGGGATTTTCGAGTACGACCGTATGCGATTCGGCGGAGCCTATCGAAGAGACGATTCCCTCTCCGACGCGGGCGAGCACCGTCTCCTCGCCGGCCCCTCCGACAAGCTGCTTGATGTTGGCACGAACCGTAACCCTCGCCTTGGCGATGAGTTGGATACCGTTCTTGGCGACGGCCGACACGGGCGGAGTATTGATGACTTTCGGATTGACCGACATCTGGACCGCCTCGAATACGTTCCGGCCGGCCAGGTCGATGGCGGATGCCATCTTGAAATCGAGATTGATGTTGGCTTTCTGTGCGGATACGAGTGCCTGGATGACGTTCGGTACATTGCCTTTCGCCAGATAATGCGCCTCGAGTTCATTCGGATTCAGATGGAGCCCTGCTTTCGTTCCGGTTATCATCTCATTGACTATCAGCGTAGCGGGAACCTTGCGCCAGCGCATCAGTATAAGCTGCAGGAGCGATATCCTTACACCCGACAGCAGTGCCTTGAACCACAGTCCGACGGGGACGAAATAGAAAAGCAGCCAAAGTAGTACGATGACAACTACGGCGACCGCGATGATGAGTCCGATATTTTCCATAAGCATTGTTTGGTATTTGGGTTTGTCTTTGTCCGTTCGTGTCGATGTTCGGGAACGACCGTTCCGTTATGCCTCCTCTTCTGCGGAACGTGAGAGGGGTTTTACCACGACGGTGAAGTTGTCGAAACCGATGACCTCCACTTCCCTGTGCGGGTCGATGTAGACGTCGATGGATTTGGCTTCGTAAGTTTTGCCGTTCAGCATCACTTTGCCGCCGGGGGCGAGCCGTGTGACGGTCGTTCCCCGGTCGCCAGCCGCGATATGCTCCTTTTCGGGCGACGGCTGCGAGGCTCCGTCTATGTTGTTGTGCAGGGCAAGCCGCTTCCATGTCTTTGCTCGCAGCCCCATTGCCAGCATGATGACCGACAATACGAGTACGGCCGCCAGCGCAATGAATCCCCCGGCATTGCCGTATTTCACGAACGCTTCATAGATGCCGAACCCGCAGGAGATGAGTGCGCCTATGCCTGCGACCGTAATGCCCGGGAGCAGGAATACCTCCACGCCGAGCAGAAATATGCCGAGTATGATGAGAATGATTACCAGTGCCATGATGTATTTTGTTTAAAATATCCGATTGATTCGGGCTACTGGACGGCGACTATCCGAATTGTCAGTCCCGGTTCCACGGTGTCGATATCCTGTACGAGCGCTTCGGCCAGTGTTTTGTTGTTGAACGAACCGACCACGAACAGGGGTTCGCCCGTTTCCGGGTCGGCCGTGCGCGAAACCTCTTTCCCGGCAGCCTGTGTTGATATGACGTCGCGGACGACGCGGCTCAGGCTCTCTCCGGCTCCGCCTATCTCTACACGGTAGCGTATCCTGGTGGACGGTTCGGTCACAGCGCTTCCGCTCTCGGCACCCGGCGCGGCGTCGTACAGACCGTCGTGCCATGCCACCACCCGCGGGTTCCGGAATCCCTGCCGTTTAAGCCGGGCCGCCGCCTCTTCCGCTTCGGCATAGGTCGCATATCCTCCGGCATAATAGTAGTGCTTCCGGTCGGCTTTCGTCTCCTGCGACAGCGGATAGACATTCCTGAAGACCGATACGGGCTGCGGTCTCGAATAGGCGCCTAACAGTATCCGGTACATCGAACCGCGTGGAAATATCTCTACCTGCGGTACCTGGTTGATATTCGCATATTTCGCAGGCCGCACAATTTGGGCATCGGCAAAATCGTAAAACATGCGTTCGCGGGTGTCGAGCACGGGCAGGAAATAGTCGTCGATATGGCTGGTGGGAGGGGTGAGGCTGTTGAGCGAATCCGCCGCCCCGGTCAGTCCGGCCCGGTCGGCTATCCGTATCTCGTATCCGGCTATCAGCAGTTTTTGCAGGGCATACCGTGCGACCTCTTCATACATATACTCCCCTTCGATTTCCGCCTCCAGCAGGAGCATGTTGTTCATCTGTTTCTCCTGTACCGCAAGGATATCGCTCTCGCCGTTCTTGTCGAGCACATAATTATAGGCATAGACCTTCGTATCGAAGACGCTTTGCCAGAGGTCGCCGATAGCGGGTGCCAGGCGTTCGTTCTCCGCCGCCAGTGCCGTTATCCGTGCATGGAGACTGTCCGCCTGTGGGCCTTTGACTGCGACATGATAGACGGGAAGCAGAAGCGCCATCTGGTCGTAATTCTCCTGCAGTTTTCCTATCAGCTCAGCCACTTCGCTCTCTTTCTTCTGTGCTGCGAGCAGTTGCTTGTAATCGGCTGCGGAAAGGTTGTCGCGGAAATAATCGTTGTCCACCAGCATCGTTTTCCCGTTGTCCGCAGCGGCAGTGGCGGCAGGCATTACCGGAAGACTGAAGCCCTGTTCGCGTTCCATACGGGCCATCGTCTCCGATAGACTTTCCAGGTCTGCCCTTACGTCGAACAGGGCCTGTTCGAGTTCCACGATATTGGCACCGAGCGCCTCTTTTCCCGGTGAATCCGACGAGAAAAGCTCCCGTGCTTCATCCAGCCGTTCCTTGAGACGGGCTTCCTTTCCCGCCAGTTCGTTGCGGCGCATGGCAAGAGAGTCGTAACTGACCGGGGCCGGCTGCTGCACAACGGTCTTCCGCCCTTTGGCCGGTCGCTGTGCCGCCAGCGTCAACGGAGCCAGAAGCGACAGCAAAAGAAAATATTTCAGTACTCTCCGTTCCATAAGTCTTTCCCAAATTGTAAAGTCCTTGCGGTTATACCCACCACTTTATCATGAACAACTGAATAAGTCCGAATATCTCCAGACGTCCGAACAGCATGAGTGCGGTAGACGAGAACTTCATCACTCCCGGCATTGCTGCAAAACTCTCCATCGAACCGACCTCTCCGAATCCCGGCCCTACATTCCCCATACAGGTGGCAGAGGCAGTCAGCGAGGTGATGAAATCGACTCCGCAGGCGGTATTTATCAGTGTCCCTAAGATAATGAAAAGGAAGTAAACGGCAATGTACAGCATGGCGAAATTTATCGTGGACTCCTCCTGCGTCACGCCGTTGAGCTTGATGCGCAGCACGGCGTTGGGGTGTTGCTGCTGCCGGATACGGTTGCGCAGCACCTTGAACGAAAGCAGGATACGGTCGCATTTGATACCTCCGGCCGTTGAACCGGCACATGCGCACTGCAATGTGAAAAAGAAGAGTACGGTCATGGCCAGCGGAGTCCACAGATTGGTGTCTGCGGTTGCGAATCCGGTAGTGGTCAGTACGGTGACTCCCTGAAACAATCCGTACCGCAAGGCGGTGGCAAAAGAGCCGTATGTGCCTGAAAGCCAAAGGCTGAGTGTAATGAGAAAGACGCCGGTCACTGCACAGAGAAAATAGTAGCGCGTCACTTCGGACCGGAACAGGTTGTTCCTGCTTCCGGTCAGGGTGGAGTATATCAAACCGAAATGCAGACCGGAAACGAAGGTAAAGAAGACGATAACCAGCTCAATCCACAGGTTGTCGAAATAGGCGATGCTCGCATTTTTGGTACTGAACCCGCCGGTGGAGATGGCCGAAAAGGCATGGTTCACCGCATCGAACCAGTCCATCCCGGCGATGCGGAGCATCACCGTGGCCATGGCTGTCATGCCCACGTAAACGAAAAGCAGGATATAGACGATTTTCCGTGTCTGAAAACGATAATTGTCCTTGGCCAGTGTGGACAGCTCCACGCTGTAAAGCGTCATCTTCGTCTTGCCGAGCGAAGGCAGGATGGCGAGTGCGAACATGACGACGCCGATACCGCCTATCCAATGCGTCGCCGAACGCCAGAAGAGCAGTCCGTTAGGCAGCGATTCCACATCGGTGAGTATCGTGGAACCGGTCGTGGTGAATCCCGATACACTCTCGAACCAGGCATTGACGAAGTTGAACTCCCCGCCGTAGAGCAGGTAGGGGAAAGTGCCCACGAAGCAGGAGAGCAGCCATGCACCGGTCACGATGCAGTACCCCTCCTTGGCATTTATCTGTTCTCTGCGGCGGACGAAAAGGGTGGGGAACATACCGAGTATGGCTGTCAGCAGAAAAGAGAGGAACAGCGGCGTGAAACCGCTGTCCATGCCGTTTATCCACGAAATGCCCGCCGAAAGGAGCATAAAGGCAGAATCGAGCAGCAGTACGGCACCGATGTATTTCAATACCAGTCCGGTCCTCATTTCGGTTCGGTCTTTTTCCGTTCCACCAATTCGTCTATCATCTCCTTGAGTCCCTCTATTTCATCGTCGTTGCTCTCGAATTTCGGGGCGAACGGTATTCCGTGCGACAGGTAGTTATGCAGTGATTTGTGGATGCGTATTACCGGGCGCACGTAGTAACTGTCCACGAAAAAATAGAACATCAGGACGATGATGATGGCTATCATGAGCGTCAGGATACTGGGCGTGATGGTCTTGTAGACGCTTTTTTCGAGCATCTGCGCCCGGGCCGGTATGGAGTTGGCCGGAGAGGTGAGGTACTCCTTGAGCGTTTCGTCGAGGTGGTAGTAGGCCTGCATGTAGGTTGCGAGGAACCAGTCGAGGTCTTCCGTGCCGTCGTCTGCCAGATGGGCAGTCACGACCTCTTGGTATTCGCGGTCGGCCACCCGGACTGCGGCCAGGTCGGATATATCCTCTTCCGTTACCGAAGCGGCCTCCAAGGCATCGTAAAAAGCCGTCCGGCCGAGTTCGTATCCCGCGTCGGGGGTCGTCGCATCCGAGAATATCATACGCAATATCGCGCTGTTCTGGGACTGCAGGGCGGTCAGCATACGGTCGGCCAGTTCGGTGTTGCGCATATTGAGGGCCACTATCTCTTCCGACTGGTTGCGAAGCCTTTGCAGTTCATAGACGGATACAGCCCCCGCCAGCAGGAGTACGAGGGCGAGGCTGATGAAACCTATCGAAATTTTCTTGCGCATGGCAACGCGTTGTTGTTGATGATTCTTACGGCAAATATAACATATAATTCGATGAAAAAGAAGACGGATACCGGACGTTACTCCGGTTCGGCCGGTTTTGCGGACAGTATTCGTGCCGACGGCTTTTTCCGTACGGCATTGCGGGAGTCATCGTTCCGGCAGTGAGACCGGAACCGTTCCGTCGGCGTCGGGCCGGCCAAGCCGTACGGAACACAGTTCGTTCACGCGCGTTCGGTCGTAGGGGGCTTTGCAGCGTATGTAGTTGCCGGTGTATCCGTACATCATGCCGCCACTGCCGCGTCCTTCGAACAGTACCTCGGCCGAACGTCCCTCGTATGCCTCGCAGAAACGACGGTGAAGTGTCGAGCAGAGTGCACCGAGCCGCTCGGCCCGCAGGGTTTTCACGTCGTCGCGCACCCGGCCGGGCATGTCGGCCGCGGGCGTGCCGGGGCGTTCCGAGAAGGGAAAGACATGCAGGTAAGCAGGAGCGAGCGATTCGAGCAGGTCGTAAGTCTGCCGGAAATCCTCGTCCGTCTCACCCGGAAAACCTACGATGACATCCACGCCGATGAAGGCATCAGGCATGCTGCTGCGGACCGTTTCGATGCGGTTGCGGAAAGTTTCCGCCCGGTAACGTCTGCGCATCAGGCCGAGAATACGGTCCGAACCGCTTTGCAGCGGAATGTGGAAATGGGGCTGGAACTTGGCCGACGCCGCGCAGAAGCCGATGATGTCATCGGTCAGAAGGTTCGGCTCGATGGAAGAGATGCGGTAGCGTTCGATGCCCGCCACCCGGTCGAGCGCCGTGAGCAGGTCAGCGAACCGCTCGCCGGTAGTCCGTCCGAAATCGCCTGTATTGATGCCCGTTATCACGATTTCCTTTCGACCCGAAGCGGCGATTCGCTCCGCTTCCTGCACGAGGTCGGCGACGGGCATGTTGCGGCTCGCTCCGCGGGCGTAATGTATCGTACAGTAGGAGCACTTGTAGTCGCAGCCGTCCTGTACTTTCAGGAATGCACGTGTACGTTCGCCTGTGGAAAAAGCGGCGAAGAAGTTGGTCAGTTCAGCCGTGTCGTATGAATAGATGCGGGCGCCCGACTTGCCGCCGAGAGCGGCCACCCGGTCGAAAAGCGTTCCCTTGTCGCGGTTGCCCAATACGAGGTCCACCCCTTCGATGGCGGCCAACTCTTCGGGCCGAAGCTGGGCATAGCAGCCCGTGACGGCGATGATGGCCTGCGGCGCTTCGCGGTGAAGCCGTCGAATCAGGTTGCGGCACTTCTTCTCGGCATGTTCCGTCACGGCACATGTATTTACCACGCATATGTCCGCTTCGGCGGCGTGACGGACGGTCGCATAGCCGCCCTCTTCGAATTGCCGCGCGATGGTGGAGGTTTCGGAGAAGTTCAGCTTGCAGCCCAGCGTATGGAAACTGACTTTTTTCGGCGAAGGCATCTTCATTTCATCTGTTTCGGAGTGCGAAGTTACGAAAAAGGCGGTAAAGCGTGAAATAAAAGCACCGCCGGTCGCTGTCGTGCGCATTGCTGGCGATTTTTCCGTAAATTTGCATTCCGCAGAGCCGCACCGACGGTTTTGCCGGAAGAGACGGAGATGGATTTTTTCAGGGCACTTTACGAATACGGCTTTTTGCAGCATGCCATGGCGGCCGCGGTGCTTTCGGGTATCGTCTGCGGTATCATCGGCACCTATATCGTGGCCCGTCGCATGGTCTTCCTGAGCGGAGGAATAACGCATGCCTCGTTCGGCGGGATAGGCATAGCCTATTATTTCGGTCTGAACCCCATTCTCGGCGCGCTGGTATTCGCCGTGATGTCGTCGCTCGGAATCGAGTGGGGGGCACGGAAGGGGAAAATCCGCGAAGATTCGGCCATCGGCATGGTCTGGAGCTTCGGCATGGCTGTCGGGGTTATATTCGTCTATCTGACGCCGGGTTATGCACCCAACCTGATGAGTTTTCTCTTCGGCAATATCCTGACCGTGACGACGGCGGATATCGTCGCTTTGGGGTGCCTAGTCGCTGTTCTGCTCCTGCTGGCATTCTGTTTTCTGCGGACGGTGATGTACGTCGCCTTCGATGCCCAGTTCGCCCGGAGCAGGGGGGTAGCGACGGGAACCGTATCGTATGTCATGGCGGTATTGGTGGCGCTCGCAGTCGTCTTCTGCATCCGGAGCGTAGGCATCGTTCTTCTCATCTCGCTGCTCACCGTTCCGGCGGTCATCGTCAACTCCTTCACCAAATCCTTCACCCGCATGGCTGCCTGGTCGTCGGTCGTTGCCGTAACAGGCAACATCGCCGGACTGTACCTCAGTTACGTCATGGATATTCCCGCCGGAGCCGCTACAATATTTCTGCTGGCGCTTACGCTTATAATTATAAAACTGCTACCTTTGCGTAGCCGAAAAACCGTGGCGTATAGTGAAAACCCTCGATAAGTTCATCCTGAAGTCATATATAGGGCCGATGATTCTTACCTTCTTCATCGTGTCGTTCATATTCCTTATGAACTTCCTGTGGCTTTATATCGACGACCTTGTCGGGAAAGGACTCGACTTCGGCGTCATCCTCGAACTGCTGGGGTACGCGTCGGCTACGACCATCCCCATGTCGCTGCCGCTGGCTACGCTTCTGGCGGCTATCATGACAATGGGCAATCTCGGCGAAAACAACGAACTGCTCGCCATGAAATCGGCGGGAATATCGCTTCCGCGCATACTGGCCCCGCTGACCGTCCTTGTTGTCTTCATCGCCATAGGCAGTTTTTTCGCCTCCAACAACCTCGTGCCTTATGCCTGGAAGCAGATGAACGCACTCATCGCCGATATCCGTCAGCAGAAGCAGACCATCGAATTCAAAGACGGAGCCTTCTTCAATGGTATCGACGACATGAGTATCCGGGTTGGGCATCAGGACCGGGAAACCGGTCTGTTGAATGATGTGCTGATATACGATACGCGGAATCAGTCCAAAAACGGAACGATGTCCACCACCATAGCGGATTCGGGTTACATCCGCCTCTCGGACGACAAGAAATACCTGCTTGTAACACTCTATAAAGGCGAACGTTACGAGACGCGGCGCGACTATCAGTGGTACAACGAAAGCCAGTTCACGCAGCAGACCTTCGATATGCAGAATGCGGTCATTCCGTTGGAGGGTTTCGATTTTGAGCGCAGCAGCAGCGACCGCTTCAGCCACGGGACGCAGACACAGTCCATCGCGCGGCTCGAAAAGGATATCGATTCGCTCAACATCGTCGTGGCGCGGGAGATGGCCCGTTCCTACGAACCGCTCCTGCGGAACAATCTGCTCCAGTACGATCCGGTGGTCATGGGGATGATGGACAGTGTCAAGACGGATTACTCTTACCGCAGGCCGGAGCCCGTGTACGAAAGACTGGATTACATGACGCTGGTACAGCGCAAGGATATACTCAACAATGCGCTGATGAAGGCGAAGAACTCAAGAAACGCGATAAACTACGAAGAGGACTCCTATAAACAGAATCTGAACAACCTCTACCGTTCCGAAATCGAGTGGCACCGGAAAGTGTCGCTTCCCGTATCGGTCATGATATTCTTTCTGATAGGCGCTCCGTTGGGGGCCATTATCCGGAAGGGAGGGCTGGGGATGCCCGTGGTGGTGTCGGTACTTTTCTTTGTGGTGTACTACATCATCAGCATGTCCGGCGAGAAGATGGCGCGCGACGGCATCAGTACCGCTTTTCAGGGAATGTGGCTGTCGTCCTTCATCCTGCTGCCGATAGCGCTTTACTTAATTTACAAATCGACGAACGATTCCAATCTCTTCAACATGGATTGGTACAGAATACAATATGCCAAACTCAAAGAGTGGGTCGGCAGAAAAAGACAACACAGAAAAGAGAGCAAAAAGCATGGAACAAAGGAAGCTTAATACCGTAGAGGAGGTCCTCGAGGATTTCCGCCAGGGTAAGGTCGTCATCGTGGTGGACGACGAAGACAGGGAAAACGAAGGCGACTTCATCGTGGCAGCCGAGAAGATAACTCCGGAAATAGTCAATTTCATGCTGCATAACGGCCGCGGCGTACTCTGTGCCCCGCTGACCGAAGACCGGTGCCGGGAGCTCGACCTCGACATGATGGTCGGCAATAATACCTCCCTGTTGGGCACGCCGTTCACGGTGACGGTGGACTACCTGCATGACGGATGTACTACGGGTGTGTCGATACACGACCGGGCTGCTACCATTCGCGCTTTGGTGGACCCGAACGCCAAGCCTGAGGATTTCGGCAGACCGGGACACATCAATCCGCTGCGTGCACGCAACAAGGGAGTATTGAGGCGTCCGGGCCATACCGAAGCGACCATCGACCTTGCCCGCATGGCCGGCATGCGGCCCGGCGGTGCGCTTATCGAGATAATGAACGAGGACGGTACCATGGCCCGTCTGCCCCAGTTGCTGGAGATTGCGGACAGGTTCGGACTGAAAATCGTCTCCATCGCCGATATTATCGCTTACCGTCTGAGGACAGAGAGCATCGTCGAGAAGGGCGAAGAGGTGGCCATGCCTACCAAGTGGGGCGAGTTCCGTTTCATTCCCTTCAAACAGAAAAGCAACGGCCTGGAGCACATGGCTCTTATCAAAGGAACATGGGAGCCGGGCGAACCGGTCCTCGTCCGCGTTCACTCGTCGTGTGCAACGGGCGATATTTTCGGGTCCGTCCGGTGCGACTGCGGTGCACAGCTCGAAGAGTCTATCCGTATGATAGAAAAGGAGGGTAAGGGTGCCGTGGTTTATCTGATGCAGGAGGGCAGAGGTATCGGCCTCTGCAACAAAATCAGGGCCTACAAATTGCAGGACGAGAACGGATACGATACGGCGGAAGCCAACCTGCAGCTCGGTTTTGCCGTGGACGAGAGGGATTACGGTGTGGGTGCCAGCATCCTGCATGCGCTCGGCATTACCAAGATGCGTCTGATGACCAACAATCCCACCAAGCGTGCCGGACTCGAAGGATACGGACTCTCCATCGAAGAGATAGTGCCTATCGTGACCGAACCCACAAAATACAACGAGCGTTACCTCAAGACCAAGGAGGAACGGATGGGGCACAAGCTCGGTCTTTTCAAGCAGGAGCGACACTGAACCGGATATTCCCGTATGGCAGCCAATCCGAAAACCTTGCGTATCGTGTATATGGGAACGCCCGACTTCGCCGTCGCGCCCTTGAAGGCGCTGGTGGAGGGGGGCTATCATATAGTGGCGGTTGTTACCATGCCCGACAAACCGGCTGGTCGGGGACTGAAACTGCAGGAGAGTGCCGTAAAACGTTATGCCGTATCCGCCGGTCTGCCACTCCTTCAGCCGACAGACCTCAAGGCTGAGGAATTCATCGCGGAACTTACTGCCCTGCGTCCCGACCTCGGGATTGTCGTGGCATTCAGAATGCTTCCGCGGGCGGTATTCGAGCTTCCGCGATACGGAACATTCAATCTGCACGCCTCCCTGTTGCCGCAGTACCGGGGAGCGGCTCCGATAAACTGGGCGTTAATCAACGGCGAACGGGAAACCGGCGTCACGACCTTCATGCTGAATCCGCGGATGGACGAAGGGGCGGTCATTGCGTCCCGTCGGGTAGCGATTGCCGACGACGACAATGCGGGAACCCTGCACGACAAACTGATGACGGAGGGCGCACGGCTCGTTGCAGAAAGCGTAAATGCCGTGGCGGCAGACGGTTTTCGGCCTGAACCTCAAGCCATGAAAGAGGAGTTGAAACCGGCTCCCAAGATATTCAAGGAGACGTGCCATGTGGATTTTATGGCTGAAGGCGTTCGTATCGTCAATCTTGTACGGGGGGTATCGCCTTATCCTGGAGCATGGGCTATGCTCCGGGAACGTGCCGTTACGGATGGGGTACTTATCCGCGAAGGGAGCGTGAAGTTCTATTCGGTCGTTTTCCTGCCCGATGCGGATGTCGCAGACGCGCCGGGAAGTGTGGCAGTAGAGAACGGTACGATGCGCATTGCCTGTCGCGACGGATATATCCTACCGCAGCAGGTACAGCCGGCCGGGAAACAGCGCATGGGCATACAGGAGTACCTGAACGGGCTGAAAGTCCGGGGCGAATTGAAGTTCGAATAGGAAAACCGATGATAACGACGGAACGGCAGCGATTGACTGTCGTTCCGTTTTTTTATGACCTCTGTTTGGCACCTGTCGTCTTGAAAATCTTGCCGTGCTGCCTCTTTTCAATCCTGTTCCCGGTCGGTCATGGCGCTGTTTTGCAGCTAAAATTTTTACGGCATGCAACAGGAAAGACTAATTTCGCATTTATAATAAGGAAGCGGATTCCGAAACAGGATTCGTTAGAGAACCGTATTGTTGAATAACCGAAAAATGTCTCATGATGAAAAAGTTTACTTTTCTCATTGTTTCGTACCTTGTCTGTCTCGTCCTCGCATCCTGCCAAAAGACCGAACCGGAACCGGAATGCAAACTCAAGGATTTTCCCTATGAAATCTTCGAGGTAGAAAAGATGAAACTCTATATCGCCTCCGAGAAATACCATCACCCGGATTTAGATTGTTCGGAAGAAGAGTTATATGCAAGTGACTATTATTACATTATCAAATTTGCCGAAGATCACCCTTGGAGTTGGCATGCATGGCCTATTACCGACTTTTCTTACGAAAAGGGCTATGAATACATAATTGAAGGTTTGTGTATAGATTATGTTGTGGAAGGAGATATGATTTTCAGAACGTTCCAATGTTGTAAGATTTTGTCTAAACAGAAGAAACAATCTGAAAATTTGCCGCAATAATGGGAAGAATATCTTTCATCCGGCCGGTAGAAACCGGCGACTGCTTCGAAAGGAATGACTTTATCGTACTGGAGTGGCCGTTCCTGGCTGCGAAACGGAACAGGTGTCCCGCAAAAGAATCTTTCGTGGGACACCCACTTATATATTCTTTGATAATCCGGAAATTATCGTTAAGATTGTATGAGTCGGCGCAGCGGATTTGTGCGCCTTGAGAAGAAAGAGACTATCCTAATTAAAACGTATGAACCATGAAATCACGGACGAAATGGCTGTTTTGCCTCTGCCTGCTGGCGTGGCTATCGACGGGATGCGATTCAAAGTCGGATATAACCATCACAGACCCTCCCGGGGCAATGGCTACCGAATGGGAAACTCATTACATCTATAAGAATGAATCGTCTTTCGATATCGAAATGGAATACATTTCTTCGAACGGGGATAAGCGGGTGGGAGAATCCGTTCAAATCAAACAAGGCGATAAATATGAATTTATACAGAAGTACAATGCGGGAAGATTTTCTCCTTTGAATCAATTATATCCAGAAGGCAGCATGGTTCGTATTTCCATATCGAATGGAATAGTCAAGGTCATCTGTCGTAGGTCTGGGCATCCTACTGACGATTCCAATATATTCGAGGAAAAAGCGTATGTACGAACAAAGGATAAAAAATATTTATTGCAGATAACGTGCTATACCTATACGTTCACCGATGATTGTTTCAAGGACGGCACACCGATAGGAAATGCCGAAATATCCATTGAGACCGTAGGGGAGAATCGGTCGTAAGCCGTTTCGGACAATGCACGATCTGTCCGAAGCGGATAAGAACCGTAAACAAACTAAACAGGGCCCTGCCGCATCCGGCAGGGCAATTGACTGTATTGCCCGGGAAACTTGTCCTGTTTTTGAAATGCGTATATCCGGAGTATATCCGACCGGCTGCAACGGAAGACACTCTTCGGCAGGAGGGAAAACAGACGGATAGGAGGATAAAACAAGAGGTAAGGCTGTCGAGAACAGACATAAAAAACGGGGCCGGATTGTCCGGCCCCGTTTCGCTTATTGCAACAGGCCCGCAAGCCTGCTTTATCGGGAATTACTGAATCTCCTTGATGATGTCCATACCGATACGGATGGCCTCTTCGTTCATCGGGAGCGACTTCCATGCACGTTCCGGAAGCGATTTCTTCAGTCCTTTGTAGACATTTTCAAGCGTTACAATCGGACGTACCTTCAGATAACCGCCGAGGATAAGCGTGTTGAAAATGCGGGAATTTCCCCTTTTGGCAGCCTCTTCGGTAGCGTCGATGACATATATCTTGATGTCTTTGCGCTGCGGATGGCGCGTGATACCGTTCGTGTCGTAAATGAGCACTCCGCCCGGTTTCACCTGGCTTTCGAATTTGTCCATACTCTGCTGGTTCAGAATGATGGCCGTATCGAAAGTCTGGAGGGTAGGCGAACTGATAGGCTTGTCGCTGATGATGACCGTCACGTTCGCGGTACCGCCACGCATCTCGGGACCGTAGGAAGGAAGCCACGAAACCTCGTAGTCCTGCATGACACCCGAATAAGCCAGAATCTTACCTGTGGAGAGCACGCCCTGCCCGCCGAATCCTGCTATAATTAACTCTTCTTTCATAGTTTCTTTGCCGATTTTGAATTAATTAACCTTTGATATCGCCGAGCGGATAGAACGGAACGAGGTTCTCCTCCATCCATTTGTTAGCATCAACCGGGGACATCTTCCAACCGCTGTTGCAAGTCGAAACCATTTCGACGAAGGAGAGTCCCTTGCCTGCGAGGGCGTTCTCGAATGCCTTGCGGATAGCCTTCTTTGCCTTGCGCACGGCCGCGGGGGTGTGTACCGACTGACGGGTTACATAGCATACGCCGGGAAGCGGAGCTATCATGTCGGCAATCTTGTAAGGGAACCCGTGTATCTTCGGGTCACGTCCGTACGGGCTGGTAGCCGTCTTCATGCCCACCAGGGTGGTCGGGGCCATCTGGCCGCCGGTCATACCGTAGATGGCGTTGTTGATGAAGATAACGACGATGTTTTCGCCACGGTTGCAGGCGTGAATCGTCTCCGCGGTACCGATAGCAGCCAAGTCACCGTCGCCCTGATAGGTGAACACCATCTTGTCGGGATTGGTACGCTTGATGGCGGTAGCCACTGCACATGCACGTCCGTGGGCGGCCTGCGACCAGTCTATGTGAAGGTAATTGTATGCAAACACCGAGCAGCCTACGGGCGATACGCCGATGGTCTTGTCCTGTATGCCCAAATCCTCTATCACTTCGGCGACGAGGTTGTGGACCGTTCCGTGGCTGCACCCCGGGCAATAGTGCATCACTTTGTCCGTGAGTACAGGCGATTTGCGGAATACCAGGTTCTCTTCCTTTATTTGTACTTCGAATTCAGCCATATCTTTACTTGTTTATTATTTTCGTTAACAATGCCTCGTAAACTTGGTCGGGCGAGAATACGGCACCGCCGCTGCGGCCGTAGTGCTCTACGGGAGCCTGGCCGTTTACTGCGAGGCGTACATCCTCTACCATCTGTCCGTGGTTGAGCTCTGCCGAGAGGAAACCCTTTACCCCCCTTGCAGCGAGGTCGTGGAGCACCTTGGACGGGAACGGATAAAGGGTGATGGGACGAACGAGACCTACCTTGTAGCCTGCTTCGCGGGCCATCTCTACAGTCATCCGGCAGATACGTGCCGCGGAACCGAATGCTACGATAATGTAATCGGCATCCTCGGTCATGAACTCCTCGTAACGTACCTCGTTCTCGCGTATCTTTGCATACTTGGCGATGAGCTTCTCGTTGAACCTCTCCTGTGCATACGGGTCGAGTTCGAGCGACGTGATGACGTGTTCTTTCCTGTCTGCCGTTTTGCCGGTCAGTGCCCAATCGCCGTCCTGGGCGATGATTTCTTCTGCGGTACGGCGCGGACGCTGGTCGGCCAGTACCACCTTCTCCATCATCTGTCCGATGACACCGTCGGAAAGAATCATTACCGGGTTGCGGTATTTGAACGCCAGGTCGAATGCGTCGAATACGAAGTCGTGCATCTCCTGTACGGAGTTCGGAGCCAGTACGATAAGGTGGAAGTCACCGTGTGCGCCGCCCTTGGTAGCCTGGAAATAGTCGCTCTGGGAGGGCTGTATCGTACCCAGACCGGGGCCGCCGCGCGTAACGTTGATAACCACGCAGGGCAGTTCGGCACCTGCAATGTAGCTGAAGCCTTCGCTCATGAGGCTGACACCGGGGCTCGACGAGGAGGTCAGTACCCTTTTGCCCGTGCTGGCCGCACCATACACCATGTTGATTGCCGACACTTCGCTTTCAGCCTGAAGAACGACCATTCCGGTAGTCTCCCACGGTTTGAGTTCCATGAGCGTCTCCATTACCTCCGACTGGGGGGTGATAGGATAGCCGAAATAGCCATCGGCGCCGCAACGTATCGCCGCTTCGGCGAGCACTTCGTTGCCTTTCATCAATCTTACCTCTTTCTTCATCGCTTACTCGAATTTTTGTCTGTAAACTGTAATGACGCTGTCCGGGCACATGATAGCGCAGCTTGCGCAGCCGATGCAGTCATCCGGGTTAGCCATATAACTGTAGTTGTAACCTTTGCCGTTCACGTGCGGCGAAAGGGCCAGCACATTGTTCGGACATGAAGGCACGCACACGCCGCAACCTTTGCAGCGTTCGATGTCTACAATGATAGTTCCTTTGATTTTAGCCATAATATATTATGATTTGTTAAGCCATGGGCTATTTTGCTTACAAATATATATACTTATTTTGTAACTAAAAATAGGTACGCACGTTTTTTTTAGCATGAATTGCAAATTGCCTGTATGAGGGGCGACAATCGCTTCCGGAGGGGGCCGGAAGGGGGAGTGGCATCCGGCATAACCGTACCGCCGACGGGGGCATACCGACATAAGGGGAGGGGGGCTACGGAGATGTCGTAACAAAAAATACCATCCCCGCGAACTGCCGGGAAAAGAGGGCTCGCGGGGACGATTTGAAAGGATGGTGTTATCGGTCGGTCCGCGGGATATTGGCCAATGCGTAGTCGAGCCGGCGGAGCGTCTCCTCCTTGCCGAGGACTTCGCACATCTCGTACATCGAGAAGCCTTTGCTTTCTCCTACGATGGCCAGGCGGAAAGCATTCATGATTTGCCCCATCTTGTAGCCGTGTTCCTCTATCCAGGCGTGACAGACGGTCTCCATATTTCGGTTCGTAAAGTCGTCGATACCGGCCAGTACCTCCCGCAGTCCTGCGACGGATTCCGGGTTCTCTCCTTTCCAATATTTTTCCGCCACTTTGGCATCGAACGACACGGGCGCGCGGAACAGAAAGTAGGAGAGTTCCCAGAAATCGCTGACGAAAGCGGCTCGTCCTTTGATGTACCCTGCGATGCGTGCCGCCTTCTCGAAAGGTATCTCCACGCCGTGCTCACGCAACAGCGGGAGGTAGGCTTCGGCCAATTCGTCGTTGTCGCGTACGTGCATGTACTGTGCATTGAACCAACGCGCCTTGTCGGGATTGAACCGTGCCCCGGCCTTGCTGACGCGTTCCAGCGAAAAGTCGGCAATCAGTTCGTCCATCGAAAACAGCTCCTGCTCTGTCCCCGGATTCCAGCCCAACAGCGCGAGCATGTTGATGAACGCTTCGGGAAAGTAGCCGTCTTCGCGGTAGCCGCGCGACACCTCCCCCGTAGGCGATTTCCATTCGAGCGGAAAGACGGGAAATCCCATCTTGTCTCCGTCCCGTTTACTCAACTTGCCCTGCCCGGTAGGTTTCAGCAGCAGAGGCAGATGCGCGAACTCGGGCTGCGTATCCGTCCATCCGAACGCCCTGTAAAGCAGATAGTGAAGAGGCAGGGAAGGGAGCCACTCTTCTCCGCGTATCACGTGCGATATCTCCATCAGGTGGTCATCCACGATGTTGGCCAGATGATAGGTAGGCAGCCGGTCAGCCGATTTATAGAGCACTTTGTCGTCCAGTGTAGAGGTGTTCACCGTTACCTCGCCGCGGATAAGGTCGTGCATATGCACCTCCTCGTTTTCGGGCATCATGAAGCGGATGACCCATTGGTCGCCCCGTTCGATACGCGCGCGCACTTCCTCGTCGGTCATGGCCAGCGAGGTCGCCAACCGGCCTCGTACCTTATAATTATATGCGAAAGCGTCGCCCCGCTGTTCCGCTTCCGTACGCAGGGCATCCAAAGCCTCCGGAGTATCGAAGGCATAGTAGGCATTGCCTGACTCGACCAGTCGCAGGGCGTATTGCAGATAGATTTCCTTTCTTTCGCTTTGCCGGTAGGGTCCGTGCGGACCACCTTCGCGTACCCCTTCGTCGGCCCGGATACCGCACCACTGCAAGGCATCGAATATGTACTCCTCCGCTCCCGGCACGTAACGGTGCGAGTCGGTATCCTCGATGCGGATGATGAAGTCGCCGCCGGCCCGGCGTGCGAACAGATAGTTGTACAATGCCGTTCGGACACCGCCCATATGCAGGGGGCCTGTCGGACTCGGCGCGAAACGAACCCTTACCCGTCTCTTCGTCATTTGTATATCGCTTTTATGTAACTGTAATTATTTTTGTCTCCCGAGCCGCGCCTTACCTTATATTATATTCGAGACGCATGGTGATGCGGGCTTTCTTGTTTTTGCTCGAAGTATTGAAGTTGCCTCCGGCGGAGAACTCTTCATTGGTATTGGCCCCCGTTATCTGAAACACACCCATGCGTGCGGTCTTGAGCTTGCGCAGTTTCGCGCCCGATTTCGCCGCTATCTTTTCGGCACGGGCTTTCGCGTCGACGGTGGACTTTTCGATTAACTCCAGTTTCAGGTCATCCAGCTTACTGTAATAATAATCAGGCTGAGAGGACTCGAGCTGTACGCCTTGTGCCAACAGAGCGGATATCTCGCGCGATATGTTCTCCACCGCTTCCACGTCGGTGCTTTCCACGGTGAACTGCTGCCGCAGGGTATAGCCCGTAAAACGCTGGCCGACATAGTTGCCGTTCTGGTAAATAGGTTCGGTATTCTTGTAGGAATCCACGAACATGAATACGATATCATCCGGTGCAATGCCCTTCTGCATAATGAAATCCTGTACCTTGCGCTTGTTTACTTCAAGCTGGGCATAGCCGTCGGTTATCGAGGGGTTGTCCACTACTATCCATCCGCGCCAAACGATAAGGTCCGACACGAACTCTTCCTCTCCAAGTCCGGTTACCACAATGGTATTCTGCTCCTTGTACTTATACTTGTACGCTCCCCCGAGGATGAATGCGCAGACGATAATGGCCGCACAGATGACGATTGCCGTGTTTGTTTTCATAAGGATATGAGTTTTAGGTTAAACCAAACAGTTGTCTCCATTCCGATTCAATGCTTCCCGAGGGAACGGAATGCCGGCAGCAGGAAGCCGAAAAATGCCTTCGGATGCGTTTTATACGTTGAACAGAAAGTGCATGATGTCGCCGTCCTGTACTACATATTCTTTTCCCTCTATCGCTATCTTGCCTGCCTCCCGGCATGCTTTTTCCGAACCGAGTGCGATGTAATCGTCGTACTTGATTACTTCTGCACGGATAAAGCCCCGCTCGAAGTCAGTATGGATAATTCCAGCTGCCTGAGGTGCTTTCGTTCCTTTGGTAAAGGTCCATGCCCGCGATTCGTCCGGCCCCGTGGTGAAATAGGTCTGCAGGTCGAGCAGTCGGTAGGCCGCTTTGATAAGCCTGCTGACCCCCGATTCTTTCAGTCCTACGTCGGCAAGAAATGCCTCCCGTTCCTCGAAACTCTCCAGCTCCGCGATGTCGGCTTCGGTAGCCGCCGCAACAATCAACAGCTCCGCATTCTCGTCGCGTATGGCTTCGCGCACGGCCTCCACGTAGGCATTGCCCGATACGGCGCTCGCTTCGTCCACATTGCATACGTACAATACCGGCTTGTCGGTCAATAAATTGAGGTCGGAAACCGTTTTCCGTTCCTCTTTGTCGAGTTCGACCGTGCGGGCCGCCTTGCCCGATTCGAGCGCTTCCTTGTATTTGACTAATACCTCGTACTGCCGTTTGGCGTTCTTGTCGCCGCCCGTCTGCGCCTGTTTCTGAACCTTCGCCAGACGGCTGTCTACCGTTTCGAGGTCTTTTATCATCAGCTCCGTGTCGATAATCTCCTTGTCTCTTACAGGATTCACCGAGCCGTCCACATGGGTGATGTTGCCGTTGTCGAAGCACCGGAGCACATGGATGATGGCATCCGTATTCCGGATGTTGGCAAGGAACTTGTTGCCGAGCCCCTCTCCTTTCGACGCCCCTTTCACGAGTCCCGCAATATCTACTATCTCTATCGTTGTGGGAATCACTTTCTTCGGATTGTCTATACGGGCGAGTTCCACCAGCCGTTCGTCCGGGACGGTAATGACTCCCACATTGGGTTCTATCGTGCAGAATGGGAAATTGGCCGCCTGAGCCTTCGCATTGGAGAGGCAGTTGAACAGCGTCGATTTGCCGACGTTGGGCAGACCGACTATCCCGCATTGTAACGCCATGTTTTGAATGTTTGTATTGTTTCGGAGTACAAATATAGTGAAATTATATTCGCTGAAATACGAAAGTGCATGTCGGTCCAAAAGCCGGTGCACGCTTGCGAAGCAATTCATTTGAAGCGAATACAGGAAAATCCATTCAATGGAAACCGAAAACGGCCGGCGGATGACAGCCCGGTCCGCGGTCGCGGACATGATACGGTGATAAAGATTGTCGAGGTCGGGCAGGAGGAGACTGCGGTAAAAAAACGTCCTTCCGAAACGATATTGTTCATCCGCATGCACGGAATTTCCCGTCGCACGTTTGTAATATACCGCCGGCTGCCGTATCTTTGAAAGATAAAAATGCCGATGTCCGCATTTGCGGAAGGGGTGAGAACCAAGATAATATATTCGTGAAGATATGAACCATACAGTTGCGGAGGAGGACCTGAAAGTCATTTCGGGCCTGTTGGAAGAGTGGAGGAAAACAGGCCGTCTTGGCGGGTTGGAGTATGACCTCCTGTTAGATAAAATAAAGAGCCTCTACGAAACGGTGAGGTTCGGCGGCGGACAGCATGACGAATCCACGCCCTGTCGGGAAGCCGCCTCGGTCGGTTCACGTGAACCGGAACCGTCTGTTTCTGCCGGGGTGTTTCCGTTGGAACCGACCGAGGCGCATACGGCTGCATACCAGCGTCCCGGCGGCACAACCGTCCGCGCCCTGTATGACGACGGAGAGGGGATGGCGCGCATCGAGACCGTCCACCGCTATTTCGTCACGGAGCCCGTCGCTGCGGAAAACTTGCAAGGAGCTGCGGAAGGAACGGACGACCGCGCAGAAGCACTTCCGACCGTACCGTGCGAAGCCGACACGCCCGACTGCGGCAGTAATCTTTCCGATACCCGACGTCCGGTTTTGGGCGAAGTCATGGGGACGGGTGTCCGCACATTCGCCGATACGCTGAATGCTCCCGTGGCGGATGTCGCGTCCGTGCTGGGACACGAAAAGGCCGGCTCATTACGCCGGATGATAGGACTGAACGACCGCTATATGTTCATACGCGACCTGTTCGGCGGGGATGCGGACGCCTACGAGGAAGCCTTGTCGCGTCTCGACGGCTTCACCTCGATAGAAGACGCCATGCTCTTCATACACGACCGCTACGGGTGGAACAGTTCCAGCGAAGCAGCTCTTCTGCTCTCCGATATGCTGGCCAGAAAACTGTTGTAACGCTGCGTCATGGGTAAACTTTACATTGTCCCTACGCCGATAGGGAATCTGGAAGATATCACGCTGCGCGCTGTGCGCGTGTTGAAAGAGGCCGATGTCGTACTGGCAGAAGATACGCGCACGACGGCCGTATTGCTGAAACACCTCGGCATAGAGAAGCGTATGTTCGCCCACCACAAATTCAACGAACACGCCGCCGTGGAGTCGGTTGCCGCCCGCATCGAAAGCGGCGAGACAATCGCTCTCGTCTCCGATGCGGGGACACCGGGCATTTCCGACCCCGGTTTCCTGCTCGTGCGTACCTGCATCGCGCACGGCGTGGAGGTGGAGACGCTTCCCGGAGCTACGGCTTTTGTTCCTGCACTGATACAGAGCGGGTTCCCGGCAGACCGTTTCTGTTTCGAGGGATTCCTTCCGCAGAAGAAGGGGCGAAACAAACGATTGGAACAACTGAAAGAGGAGACGCGTACCATAATATTCTACGAATCGCCCTACCGGGTAGTGAAAACATTGGAACAGCTCGCAGTGCTGTTTGGGCCGGAACGGCCCGTATCGGTCTCCCGCGAATTGACCAAAAAGTTCGAGGAAACGGTCAGGGGAAGGCTGGACGAAGTGGCTGCCCATTTCAGGGAGCACGAACCGAAAGGGGAATTCGTCATCGTTCTTGCAGGCCGGCAGGCCACACGGGCCGCGGAAGATGAAGGTATCGACGACAAATGATTGGAAGCCATGAAAGAAGAGGATAAAAAAAGGAAAAAAAGAGTTTACAAGACACTGATAGGACGTTTTTTCGGTAACGTGCGTGACCGCTTCGACCTCGGCGAGGACAATGCAACGCAGGCGGAGGTGGAAGCGAGCATCTACAAAGGAGTGGAGTTCCGCGGGACGAACCTGTGGGTGCTCATCTGCGCCACGTTCATCGCCTCGCTCGGACTGAACGTAAACTCTACGGCAGTCATCATCGGTGCGATGCTGATATCCCCGCTCATGGGCCCGATAATGGGCATCGGACTCTCCATCGGAATAAACGATTTCCAACTGCTGAAAAAATCGCTTCGCAACTTCCTGTGGATGTTTGTAGTGAGCATTATCACCTCGACCGTTTATTTCCTTATATCGCCGTATAGCAGCGCTCAGAGCGAACTGCTGGCGCGAACGAGTCCCACGACCTACGACGTACTTATCGCCTTTTTCGGCGGCGTCGCGGGTATGCTGGCCCAAACGCGCCGCGACCGTACCGGGACCGTCATATCCGGCGTGGCGATAGCCACCGCACTCATGCCCCCGCTCTGTACCGCGGGATTCGGCATCGCGTCCGGCGAAATCATGTATGTACTTGGTGCCTTCTACCTGTTCATCATCAATACGGTATTCATCGCCCTGGCCTCCTATCTCATGGTGATTTTTCTGAAATATGAGAAAAAGACGGCACTCGACCAGGCGGCCAGCAAGCGGATGAGACGTTATGTCATTCTCTTTTCCGTCATCATTCTCGTGCCGAGTATGATACTTACTGTCAATATCCTGCGTAAAACGCAGTTTGAAGCCAACGTAGACAGGTACGTGACGAACGTCTTCCAGTTCAACAAGACGATGCTCGTTGATTACGACGTCCGCTACCGGTACGAAGGCAGGCAGTCGGCCGTGGAGGTACGCCTCGTCGGCGAACCGCTGTCGCACAACGTAATAGAGAATGCCAGCGCCCAGATGGCCTATTACGGCCTGGAAAACACCGAACTGATAGTCCGGCAGGCGGATGAAAACGAACGCATCGATTTCTCCAAAATACAGCACAGTTATGCGGAAATCATAGACGAGAAGAACCGCACCATCGCTCGGCTGGAAGAGAGGCTCGCATCCGTGCAGCCGGCGGATACCGTTGCCGCCGGAGATATTTCGCGCGAAATGGCGCACGTCGCCGACCATGTGGGACGGGTATCGATGTCGAAACACATATTCTACGACGTACAGGGTGTCCCGACCGACACCGCTCTCGTGGTGACCGTCCGGCCGGACAGCCTCTCGCAGGGAGCAGTGGAGTACGACCGGATAGAGGGATGGCTGCGCACGAGGCTGAAAACCGATAATGTTATCGTTTACATTGAAGAAGGGGAGGAATGACATAACCGCAGGCGCAAGTCGGACGCAAAAGGCCGCTTATTACGCCTTGTACTACCTGCTGAAGGCCGTGGGACTGTTGCCGGCATGGTTTCTCTACTATCCGCTGGCAGGGGTGTGCTACCTGCTCTTGTACTATCTTTTCCGGTACAGACTGCAGGTGACGCGGGAGAACTTGCAAAACGCTTTCCCCGAAAAGAGCAGAGAGGAGTTGCGCCGTATCGAACGGCGGTTCTACAGACATTTGGCTGAAGTATTCATTGATACGATAGACCTGACAAGCATTAGCCGCAGGCAGTTGCGTCGCCGAATGATGATAAAGGACGAAGCCGTCCACCGAAAGGAGGTGGAGGGGAAGGACTGGATTGCAGGCATGTCGCACTACGGCTCATGGGAATATTTCATTGCCTATGCCCTCGGCGACGGAGAGGGCCGGGAAACCATCGGAGTGTACAAAACGCTCCATAACCGGGTGATGGACATGCTTTACCGCAGCATCCGGTCGCGAATGGGCATGGAACCCGTCCCCATGTCGGTCATCCTGCGCCATGTAGTCCGCGACCGGCAGCAAGGTATCCGGATGGGGATAGGTCTCATCGCCGACCAGGCGCCTCCGTGGTTCCATCGGGACTACTGGTACGACTTTCTCGGTCAACCGACTTCGTTTTACGATGGGTTGGAAAACATGGCTTTGCGCTTCGGCATGCCGGTCTATTTCGTACACATCGACAAGATACGGCGGGCACACTATACGGCCCGTTTCGAACTCATTTACGACGGGCAGGAGAGGGTAGCGCCGCACGAGATTACGAAGCGGTATGCCGCAAAACTCGAAGCGATGATACGGCAGCGGCCGGAGTTGTGGCTCTGGTCGCACAGACGCTGGAAACATAAGCCCACTCCGGAAGAACTCGAAAAACAAAGGGAGGAGGAATGTCCGAGGTAAAGGTCGTCATACTCAACTGGAACGGCTATGCGCATCTGCGTACCTTCCTGCCGTCGGTACTGCGCGATACGCCGGAAAAGGTGGGGATTGTCGTGGCCGACAACGGCTCTACGGACGGTTCGGCAGAGATGCTCCGTGCGGAGTTTCCCCGCGTGGAAGTGCTCCTGCTCGACAGGAACTACGGTTATGCGGGCGGTTACAATCGGGCCCTGGCATGCATCGAGGCCGACTACTACATTCTGCTCAACTCGGATGTAGAGACCTCTCCGGGTTGGTGTGAACCGCTGATAGCCGCACTGGATGCCGACCCGCGGCTTGCCGCCGTCCAGCCGAAGCTGCGTGCCTATGGCCGGCGGGAGTATTTCGAATACGCCGGTGCATGTGGCGGATTCATCGATGCGTTCGGCTATCCGTTCTGCCGGGGCAGGATACTGTTTACCACGGAGCGGGACGAGGGGCAATATGATACTTTCCGTTCCTGTTTTTGGGCCTCAGGAGCCTGCATGGCCTGCCGCCGGGAACTGTTTACCCGCGTCGGCGGGTTCGATGAGGAGTTTTTCGCTCATATGGAGGAGATAGACTTGTGTTGGCGGGCACAGCTTGTCGGATACCGGATAGCCGTAGAACCGGCGAGCGTCGTTTATCATTTAGGCGGAGGAACGCTGCCGAATGATTCGCCCCGTAAAATTTACCTGAATTACCGGAATAACCTGTGGATGCTCTACAAAAATCTGCCTGCGGGCAGGTTATGGTTCACCGTTCCGTTGCGCATGGCGATGGACGGAGCGTCGGCTCTCGTATATCTCGCACAGGGACGGACGGATGCGTTCCGGCAAGTGTGGCGGGCACACATGGATTTTTACAGGAACTTGAAAGTGCTGCACACGAAACGCAAAAAGATACAGGGGGAGGCACAAGCCCGTCCCTGCGGTATATACGGTAAATCCATCGTGCTCCGTTACTGCATGGGGCGCAAGGTATTCGGCGACATGATGTGACCGCTCCCGCGTCGCTTCTCCCGGCTCGGTTCCGACCTTATTCTCCTTCCGGCTGCAGGGTCGTCGAAAGCGCGAACAGATAGGGCCTGATATCGGCCGCATACTCTCCCTGGACGGTTACGGCCGGCCGGCCCTCCGCAGAGGTTGCCGTACTGAGGATGTAGCAGTCCGTGCCGTCTTCCGTTACATGGTCGAATATGTGTACGTATTTGGGAAATACGATGCAGGTGAACGTACTCTTCTTTCTTTCGGTAGGGAAACTCGCTACGAACGGTACCGACAGCAAGGTTTTGTCGGTCGTTCCCAGTATGATGCCTACGTTGTTAATCAGCGGACTGTGCGTATCCATGATAAAACCGCGGCACGCTTCCGAAACGACCTCTCCGTCGCGGAAATAGGATATCCTGACCTCTACGATGTCCGACGGATTGCCGTTGTCCTGTTCCGCCTTCTCATGCGTCTCGGCCAGAAGCGAGTGTAGCCTGCCTTCGGCCGTGTTATCATGGCTGCCGCATCCCCACAGCAAAACGACTGCCGCTGCTATTAAGAAAACTCTTTTCATCCCGTACTTTTCTGTTTTTCGTTTTCAGGCCCGCCGCCTTTTCTGCCGTAATCTTCATCCGTCAGTCGGCATATTCCCAGATGACTTCCCGCATGAACTCCGTAAATCCGGAGAATTCTTTCTCGGTCGCAATGCGGCCGTGGCTCATGAGCACCAATTCGTGCGGACAGGCATCGGTACCTTTACGGTAGGAAGGGTGGATGTAATTGTACGGATTGCGAACGAATCCGAGCCGTTCGTAAAAATGAAGGCGCCGTACGGCCATTTCCTCCTGCGGAGGTTCGATTTCGAGAATGACGAGTTTGCCGGGATAGAGTTCCAGCAACCGTTCCACGACCCCGGACCCGATGTTTCGTCCGCGCATGGCGGGATTCACCGCCAGGAACTCCACATAGACCATGCCGGCATACAGCCAGTAAAATACGAGAGCCATCACTTCGCCCTCATCGTCCAGCATCACCTTGCTCCGGGCACGACAGTCGGCAAACGCTTGCTCCTGTGCGGTAAGGCTGCGCCGTTCATGCGCCGGAAAACTCTCTTCGTACAGTCGCCATACCTTTTCGCGCACCGCGCCGGAAGTATCCTTGAAATCCACTATCCGCATCTCGTTTCGTCTTTAAGTCTTCCGCAAAGATAGAGAATAATTGCCGTAAAAAAGAGACCCTGCCGGCAGATGTGGCGGCAGGGTCGGGAAGAAGTTGAGCCATCGGGATTCGAACCCAAAATGACAGAACCAAAATCTGCAGTGTTACCATTACACCATGGCTCAGTTCCGTTACCGGACGACAAATGTAGCAATAAAAAATTAAAAATGAAGCATAAAATCACAGAGAGCTGTCCCGTATGCCGATTTGCTCTCCGCACCCGTATCGTTTTTCTGCAAACGGCGTACCTTGCGGAGAAATATGAAAAGATTTCCGTATTTTTGATTTTCGGATTACGGTAACGGCCGTCCGGAATATTGGCGCAGATTCGATTGCGGATAAAGATGAAGAGAGTGGCTTTAGTTCTGTCCAGCGGCGGTGCGCGGGGGTTCGCGCATATCGGAGCGATAGAGGAGTTGCAGGAACGGGGATATGAGATTGCATCCGTGGCCGGGACCTCGATGGGAGCCCTGATAGGCGGCATGTTCGCTGCGGGTAAACTCGAACAGGTGAAGGAGCGTGCGTTCGCCCTGGACCGGAAACGGATGTTCGCGCTGGCCGATATCTCCATGGGCCCGGACCATCTTGTGAAAGGGGAGAAAGTGATGGGAATTTTAAGGGAAATCATGCCGGATATTCCCATCGAAACGCTTCCCGTTCCATTCTGTGCGGTGGCGACAGACCTGGCCGACAACAGCGAAGTCGTGTACGATTCGGGAAGTCTGTACGAAGCCATCCGGGCCTCTATCTCCATTCCCGCATTTTTCAAGCCGCAAAGGAACGGAGAGATGCTCCTTATCGACGGCGGCGTTCTCAATCCGCTGCCGCTGAACAGGGTGACACGCAGCGACGGCGACCTGCTCGTGTCCGTCAATGTGAGCGCACACAGCGATATGCGGCTCGAACACCTCCGGGAAACCCGCAAACGGAACCGGACATCGGCCAGCCGGCTGCCTGCGCTGGGGAGGCTGCCCGATGAGAATTTCTATTCCGTGCTGAGCAAAACTTTCGTCATGATGCTCCAGCGCAATGCGGAACTGACGGCACAGCTCTATCCGCCCGACATACGGGTAGATATCCCCATGAACCGATTCGGAGGATTCGATTACGACAAGGCGGCCCGAATCTCTTCGGAAGGGCGCCGCCGGATGCGGGAGGCACTCGAACTATACGAAAAAACGCATAATATCCACTCATCTTCCTCACCTGCATGAAACTGCTGATTCTCTCCTGTTCCACCGGCGAAGGACACAACTCTGCCGGCAAAGCACTTCTCGAATACCTCGAGGAAAATGGGGTGGCGTGCGAAATGACAGACACCCTCTCGCTCGTGACCTCTCCCGTGTCGCAGATGGTATCGGACGTTTATCTCTTTTCCACCCGCAGGAACCTCTTCAAAACGGTGTACAGGATGGGAGAAACGGTCAGTACCGGTCTTTCGCTCCAGTCGCCTGTCTATATGGCCAACAAGCTCTATGCGAAACGGCTGTACGATTACATCGTCGACAACGGTTTCGACACGGTGGTCTGTACGCATCTTTTCCCGGCCGAAGCCCTGACCGCACTGAAACGAGCAGGACGACTGGACCGGAAAACCGTATTCGTCATGACGGACTATACGTGTATCCCCTTTACGCGGGAGACCGATTTGGATTATTATATCGTCCCTCACGAACACCTGGTCGAGGAGTGTGTCCAAAAGGGACTGCGAAGAGAACGGCTCTTTCCGTTCGGGATTCCGGTACGCCGGGCCTTCCGCGAGCGCATTGCGAAAAGGGAGGCGAGAGTGGCATGTGCGGCGGCCTTCGGCAGCGGAGCCGATATGACCGCGAAGTGGTTCCTCGTTGCCTCCGGAAGCATGGGGTTCGGCAGTTCGGCCGACCTGATTCGTGAGATTCTGTCGCGCTGCGGAAAAGGTGCCGAGGTCTTCATGGTCTGCGGCAACAACGCGAAACTGCAAACCGTTCTGAAGGCGGAGTTCGGTCGTTTCGACAACATACACCTGTTGGGATTCACTGACCGGATGTCCCTGCTGATGGATGCCTGCGACGTGCTTTTTACGAAACCGGGCGGTCTGTCGAGTACAGAAGCGGCGGTCAAAAACATCCCCATCGTGCATACGGCTCCCATTCCCGGATGCGAAACGCGGAATGCGGAATTTTTCCATTATCACGGCATGTCTTACAGTTCTCTGGAGGTGAAGCAGCAGGTAACCGTTGCGCTTCGGCTTTGCAATGACGATGCGTACCGGCAACGTATGTGCGACAGTCAGCGAACGAACGCCGACGGAGATGCGTGTCGCCGGATACTTGAACTGTTACGCCGATAAACGATATATCCGCCGAATACAAGGAGGGCGCACCGCGGTGCGCCCTCCTTGTCAAAGTCAAATGGTCAAAACGACGCCTGCGGTTATCCAGCGTGGCGGCTGAATCAGTCCCACGAAATCGTAATATTTCGTATCGAGCAGGTTGGTAGCCTCTGCATAGACGGAGAATACGCCCCTGCTCCAACTGAGACGGGCATCCAGCAGCCAATAGGGAGCATAAGCGGTGTCCGGGGTATTGTTGCGGCAGTACCACGATGCCGTCACTTCGGCGGCGAACCCCTTGCCGATATCGATTCCGCACTGTACGGCGGCCTTGTGTTTCATGTAGTCGAGAGCGTATTTGGTGATATGGTCGGCAGCGGCTTTGGATGAAGACATCCAGCCGTAACTCACCGTGATGTGCCGGAGAATCCGCCGGCCGCGGTAGGAAGCCTGCATCTCTATCCCGTAGGTATCCAGCTCGGTAAGCTGGGTTGATTTCCATTTCATCCCCTCGGGAGTCTCCGTCTGCACATAGTCGATGATGTCCCGGCCATGGCGGTAATATCCTGAAAGGGCGGCCTGAAAGCGGCCTGCATGGTAGCGCGTTCCCACCCGGTAGGTCATGGCGTGTTCCGGCTTGAGGTCGGGGTTGCCAATGTGGGTGGCATTGGTATAGTATAGGTCCGTAAAGGTCGGGAGGCGCATGGAACGGGTGGCATTGGCGTCGGCGCTCCAGCCTTCCATGATTTGCTGGGTAACGGAGAGGCTCCACGAAGGGAAGGTCCCGTAAGGACTTCCGGCCAGATTCGCCGAACCGGCCAGCGATGTGCCGCCGAGCCGTACCCGATGGCTCAGCCAGCCGTTGAAAATGTTCCGTCCTTTTTCGTGGGTATAAAAGGCGTCCGCTCCCGGTACCCGGATGGGGTGCGTGAGGAGGTCGCCCAGCACGTTGCTGTAGATGTGGTGGTATCGGTAATCCGCTCCGGCCGACGTCTCTCCCGCCGCCCAGCGGAATGCCGCACTGATGCTCGCACCGGCGTTGTCCGTCGTGTGGTAGTTGGGAGTCCATCCTTCGGGAGCCCCTTTGCCTCCGCGGTAAAGCTCGTAACGGTCGTTGTTCTTGCGATAACTTGCATTTGCATTGAGGGTAAACCTGCCGAAACTGCGGTTCCATTTCACCGACGCGAGCGCAGTCTCCGTATGCTCGAACTGGTCGGGGAAAGAGAGTGAGTAGAACCCGTTGGAACCGAAATCCCGTCGCTGATAGCCGGCCTGCATGTCGAACAGTCCGGCTGAAGACGAAGTGTAAGTAATACGCGTGAAAAGATTGGAATTGTTGAAATCGGTATTTTCAATGTATCCGTCACTCCGTCTGACGGAACCGGCGGCCAATACCGAAAGGCCGTTGCGAGTGATGGCTCCGGAGATGTTGGAGTAGAGATAGCCGTAGGCTCCTCCGGAGATTTCCGTCCTCATGTAGTTCGGACGGAGTGGGGTAGTCACCATATTGACCGCTCCCGCGTAGGCCCCGATGCCGGTCAGCCCTTCGATGATGTCTATCGAACCGATGATGTCGATATCGACGGGCAGGCTGTGGCTCTGGTGCCCTGTGCGTGCATCGGTGAAGTCGATGCCGTTGAGAAGGACCATGGTCTGGTCGTAAGTTCCTCCCCGCAGGGAGATGTCCGCCTGTACTCCCTTTCCGCCCCGCTCTCGCACGTCTATCGCGGGATTGAGCCTGAGTACGCCTTCGATAGTCTGCTGAGGCGCGATGCCCAGCGTGTCGCGGCTATACACCGCCGTGGGTGTCACTACACCCCTTGTGGGATTCAGTCTTTCGGCCGTCACCTGCAACGCCTCGATTTCCATTTCGCGCAGCAGCCTCACCGTGTCGGGCTGTGCCGACGCGCTTTTGGCGTTGAGCGTGATGATGGACATCGACAGGGAGAGCACGCCTATCTTCACCACTTTGCCGAGTGAAGCGAACGCGCCGTATCCCTTGCGTGACCAGCGAGTGAAACACCTTACCCCACTTTTAGAACGTTTCTTCATGATTGAAAAGTTTTTAAAAGTGATTGGCCGGAATATCCGGCGGGCCAAAGGTAAATCAATTCCGAATTTCCCGCAAAAGCCGTAGCGGGCACGAATTACGATACCCAAAACCGGACGGAATGGATTCCGTCCCGAAGACTTTTGCGTATATTTGCTTCGAACGAATCGTTTCGCAACCGTACATCGGTCGTTTGAACCGGCATGCACTTGCGTATTTCAACGAATATATTTCCTATCTTTGTATCCATAAAATCGTTACATTCTATGAAGATAAGACGAATCACGGCGGTCGTATTGGCACTTTTCGCCTTAACCGCGACCTTTACTGCCGAAGGACAGGAAAAAAGCCTGAAACGGAAAGTGGCTATCGGACGTTTCTCCAACGAGACCCAGTATGCCAAAAGTATTTTTTACGACAAGGACAACGACCCGATGGGGAAACAGGCCTCCGACCTGCTGTCCGCACGCCTGGCTGCATCGGATAAGTTCCTGTTGATTGAGCGGCAGGATTACGATAAAATCGTCGAAGAGCTCAATACCGGCAACAGACTGTCAAACAGTATCGGTGCCGATTACCTCATCATCGATTCCATTACCGAATTCGGCCGCAAGACGGTCGGCACGCAAAAGTTGTTCTCAAGCAGCAAAGAACAGATTGTGGAAGCGACCGTCAGCATCCGGCTCGTGGATGTGGCGACCGGCATGATTGTCTTCAGCGGCGAGGCGCAAGGACAGGCATCCACGGAAGACAAACAGGTGTTGGGGCTCGGGAGCACCGCCGACTACGATGCCACGCTGTCCGACAAGGCCATTTCGGCCGCGATAAGCAAACTGGTGGAAAACATCATCAACAAATGTATGGACAATCCGTGGCGGGCCTACCTGCTCAGCTATGACGACGGCGTCTATTTCGTGTCGGGCGGTGCGAGTCAGGGAATAGCGGCAGGCGACCGGTTCGCAGTCGTGGAACGGGGCAAACAGGTGAAAAATCCGCAGACTGGACTGCTGGTGGAACTGCCCGGGAAAACGGTCGGGGAGATTCGGATTGACCAGACGCTGGGTTCGACCGTAGCGGACGAAATCTCCATGGCGACCCTGACCGACGGAGAACTCGACAACGAAACGCTGGAAAAATATTATATAACCGAAATGTAATCGAGCCGATATGAAAAGCAATTGGATTGTCGTCCTGTGCCTGCTGGCCTGCCTTATGTTGCCGTCGTGCGGCCCCCACATGTACAAGACCATGTCGTCCGGTACGGACGATGTCGCTTACGTGATAGTAATTAAGGAAAACACCGACAGAACGTCGTACGACGACGTGCAGCTTGTCATCGACGGCAGCACTTGCTTCTACGGCAAGGTGTATAAGCAGAAGGCCAAACGCAAGGCACCCGTCGTCACGGTGAAGCCGGGCAAACATAACCTGCGCGTGGTTATAGACGGAATCGTGCATGCGGATGAAACCGTTTTCCTTGGATTGCAGGAAACCAAAACGGTGCTGATACGATGAAACGTTGCCGCTTGCCGCTTGCCGTCGGTGCCGTGGCGGTCGTATGCGCATCCTGCTCGTCCAACTCTCAGCTATACAACTGGAAAGGATACGAACAGGCGGTATATGCCTATACGCAGACGCCGGACGAACAAAACCTCGAAAAATTGTTGACGGTGTACGACCGGTTGCTCCATGCGCCTGGCGGTGTCCGGATGGTTCCACCGCCGGGAGTGTGTGCGGATTACGGATATCTGTTGCTGATGAACGGAAAAACGGACGAGGGGAAAGCCCTGCTCGAACAGGAAACAGTTTTGTATCCTGAATCCAAAAAGTTTATCGACAGGATTCTAAAGCGTTTTGAATGATGAAAAAGTTCCTGTGGGCCCTTGTTGTGGGGGGATTGTTGTCTTCCTGCTCTACGGTCAACGTTACGAAATCGCAGCGTTACCCTCAGGTATATGCCGAACGGCCCGTTTCGATTCTGGTGATGCCGCCCATCAACCGCAGTACGAAAGTAGATGCCAAGGCACTGTTTTACAGCTCGCTGATTGTGCCGTTGAGCCAACGGGGTTATTATGTGTTTCCGCCGCTGCTGACCATGGAAATCCTCAAGGAGGAAAGTGCCTATGATGCGGAGATGTTCGAGGAGAGCTCCATGCAGCCGGTCGGTCGTCTGTTCGGAGTGGATGCAGTTCTCTTTACCACCATCCATGAATGGACGAAAACGACGATTGCCGCACAAGTACAAGTAACGGTAGAATATACGCTGCGCTCTGCAAAAACGGACGCAATCCTGTTTCACCGGAAAGGAACGGTGATTTATAACCCCAATACGAGCAGCGGCAGCGTACTCTTAAACATGTTGGGCGATATGTTGTCTGCTGCTTTGACAAAGGAGATAGAGCTCGGCCGCCAATGCAACGAAGAGGCCATCGGCGATATGCCTGCCGGGGGATACAGCCCCGTGTTCGGTCAGGACGGTAACGAAAATGCGGGAAGCGAGGAGTTCAGCGCCTCCTTCTTTCGATGAAAAACAGTTCGGGGAACCTTGAAGAAAGTTCCCCGAACCGTTTTTACGGTATCGTCCTGTAGGTGAACAGAAATGTCATCACAGACAATGAAAAGAATACGGGAATGATGAACATTCCCGTATTTCGTTAATTTCATGAAACATGACATATCTCATATTATGCTCTGCTTCATGCGTGTTACAGCCCGCCGCTTTCGAGCAGCAAGCCCCCCGCGAATTTGCGGCGTTCCGAAACCGGACAGGTTACAGGGCTACTGCATGTTCTTGCCGTTCCTGAACCGATGACGACGAAGAGGCGGAAGCGTCGGTCATGCTTCCCTTACTTGTACGACGCTTCATAAATGGCGACGCAGTCGTCTATACTGAGCTCCGAACGGTCGTTGGCGAACAGTCCGCCCATCGTATCGTAAGCATTGAAGGCCATCTTCCGAAACTCTTCCGGTTTGATACCGTAATCCGACATCCGCAGGCCATCTACTCCACATGCATGCTGCAGGTTCATAAGCGCCGTAATGAAATCCTCCGGAGCCGATGTTCCGGTCATGCCCATGGCTTGCGCCAACCGTACGAAACGGTCGTCGCAGACGTGCTTTCCGATGAAATGGGAAAAGTATGCCCGGCTTATCATTATCAGTCCCGCCCCGTGCGGCAAATCCTGATGGAAGGCCGACATGGCATGTTCGAGAGAGTGCTGACTCGTTGTTCCGCTGACGTGCATCACGATACCCGAAAGGGTATTGCCGAAGGCCACGCGGGTACGTGCCTCCAGGTCGTCGCCGTGCTCTACGGCACTGGGAAGAGCTGCCGTCACGTGTTCCACAGCCGTGAGGGCGAGCATGTCGGACATGAGGTTCGCTTGTCCGGACAGATAGCTCTCCACACTGTGAAACAGTGCATCGAACCCCTGGTATGCAGTGAACCGGGGTGGAACGGTAACCATCAGTTCGGGGTCCACAATGGCCAGAACGGGAAACGAGTCGTCGGTTCCGAACCCGATTTTTTCATGCGTCTCCTCGTTGGTAATGACTCCCCAGGGGTCTGCCTCTGACCCCGTACCCGCCGTAGTCGTAATGGCGACGACAGGAAGCGGTTTATGCTTCAACGGCAAGCCCTTTCCCGTGCCGGCCGGAACATAGTCCCAATAGTCTCCGTCGTTCGTCGCCATGAACGATATGGCTTTCGACGCGTCCATAACACTGCCGCCGCCGAGCGCCACGATAAAGTCGCAGCCATTTTCCCGGGCGAACGACGCGCCGGCCATTACGGTCGATTTCAGCGGATTCGCTTCGATACGGTCGAAAATCACCGTGGCCACACCGGCATTCTGCAGTTGGTTGACCGTTCTCGACAGGTAGCCGGAGGCTTTCGTGGAACGTCCGTTTGAAATCACGACCAAAGCCTTTCTGCCCGGCAACGCCTGTTTGTGAAGGTCGTTCAGCCGACCTGCCCCGAAGAGTATCCGCGTAGGACAGAAAAATCCGAAATCCATCTTTGTTTCCATGATATATCGCAGTTTAAAAGTCGGTACTTTTTCCGTACGGTGCAAAATTACCGGCACAGACTTCCCCCGGCATTATATGGATTACGGATTGTATTACCACTATTCCGGATATACATTCCCGCATATTGCCGAACGGAAGAAAAGGGATACCTTTGCATGGTACGATACCAATAACAAAACCGTTATGGAAGAGATAATGCAACTCGACAACGTTTTCCAGTACAACGAACTGCTACACTGCGAAACGCTTCATCCGCTCGTCAATGTCATAGATTTCTCGACATGCACCCCGGCAGAGCATATCCGTTTTTGTCTCGGCTTCTATGCTGTATTCCTCAAGGACGTGAAATGCGGCGACATACAGTACGGACGGAGCACGTACGATTACCAGGAGGGAACGCTCGTATTCATCGCTCCGGGACAGTGCGTCGGCATCACCCGGCGCGGGGAGATGTTTCAGCCCAAAGGATGGGCCTTGCTGTTCCACCCCGACTTCATCCGGGGAACGCAGCTCGGCCGCAACATTCGGAATTACACCTTCTTTTCATACGCTGTCAATGAAGCCCTCCATCTTTCTCAACAGGAGCGCGGTACGATTGTCGACTGTCTGCACAACATCCGGGCCGAGCTGCAGCACCCGATAGACCGGCACAGCCGCACGCTGATAATAAACAACATCGAAATGTTTCTGAACTACTGCATCCGTTTTTACGACCGACAGTTCGTCACGCGCAGCGAAATTGCCAACAAGGATATCCTGTCGCGTTTCGAGGAGATTCTGAACGGCTACTTCCGTTCGGACAGGCCACAGACCATAGGGCTGCCGACGGTACAGTACTGCGCCCGAGAACTGCATCTGTCTCCCAACTATTTTGGCGACCTGATTAAAAAGGAGACGGGCAAGACGGCGCAGGAACACATCCAGCTCTACGTGATAGATACCGCCAAAGAACGGATAGCCGACCGGGGACTTTCGATAAGCGAGATAGCCTACGACCTGGGATTCAAATATCCGGCCCATTTCACCCGGCTTTTCAAAAACGTGGTGGGATGTACCCCGAACGAATACAGGGCGACGTGCTAAGGGGAAAAAGGGAACGGAAGTCGATGACTTCCGTTCTCGTTTTCGATTGTATCATGCCTATTCGGCCTCCTCTTCCTCCTTCATGTTGTGGAAGACATTCACTACGTCGTCGTCTTCTTCCAACTTCTCGATGAGTTTGTGGACCGATTGCCGCTGCTCTTCCGGAAGTTCCTTGGTGTCGGTCGGAATACGGATGAATTCGCCGCTCGTTATCTCCATGCCGTGCCCCTCGAGGTAGGCCTGTATCTGACCGTAGGATTCGAACGGGCCGTAAATATTGATTTGATTCTCGTCGTCCACGAACACTTCGTCCACTTCGAAATCGATAAGGTCGAGTTCAAGCTGGTCGAGGTCGATATCCTCCTTGTAAGGGGTCTTGAAGATGGCCTTGTGGACAAACATGAAACTTACGCTTCCGCTCGTTCCAAGCGCACCTCCCATCTTGTTGAAATAACTCCGGACATTGGCTACCGTCCGGGTGGGATTGTCGGTCGCGGTTTCGACGAGGATGGCGATGCCATGAGGACCGTATCCTTCGTAGACCATCTCCTTGTAGTCGGACGTATCTTTCGAAATAGCCCTTTTGATGGCCCTCTCGATATTGTCTTTCGGCATGTTCTCCGCCTTGGCATTCTGGATGAGCAACCTCAGACGGGTATTGCTCGCGGGGTCGGGGCCGGCCTGTTGTACCGATACCTCTATGGCTTTTCCTATCTTGGTAAATGTCCGCGCCATGTGGCCCCAGCGTTTCAGCTTCGTGGCCTTACGATATTCGAATGCCCTTCCCATGTGTATTGCAAGTCTGTTATTGAGTTGTTTTTTCAGGAACACAAAAGTATAACCTTTTCGATAAAAAGACAAAAAAACGGCTTACTTTTGCAAATGCAAAATCCGAAGGCATGAAGGAGGAAATAGAGAGGGCCGTGGAGGTGCTGCGCAGGGGAGGCATCATTCTTTACCCGACCGATACGGTATGGGGAATAGGCTGCGATGCAACCGACGAGACTGCGGTGGAGAGGGTCTATCAACTGAAACGTTCCTGCAACAAGAAGGGCATGATTGTGCTGACAGAGAGCATCGACCGCGTGGGATGCTACTTCAGAAACGTCCCGGCCGTAGCTTGGGATCTGCTCGAATGTGCAGACAAGCCGCTGACACTCATCCTACCAGGAGCCTGCGGCGTGGCGAAAAATCTGGTGCCGGAGGAGGGAACGCTTGCAGTCCGCGTCCCCGACCATGCATTCTGCCGGAACCTGCTGCACCGATTCGGCCGGCCGCTGGTATCGACCTCGGCGAACATCTCCGGCGAGGCTACCCCGAAAGGGTTCGGCGATATTGCCGAAGAGATACGTGCGGGTGTCGATTACACGGTCGATATCCGCTGCGAAGGCGCTCCCACCCGCAAGGCATCCTCCATCATCATGCTCGGAGAGGATGGAGAAGTGAAAATCATCAGAGAATAAGCCTATGGGCAAATACATCGAAAGCGATATACAGATACGGTTCGCCGACGCGGACAGCCTCGGCCATATCAACAACGTGAATCTGCAGCACTATTTCGACGTCGGAAAGATGGAATTCTACGAAAAAGTGCTCGGCAAGACCATCGACCCCGACGCGGAGAGCCTGATACTCGTATCTATACACACCAACTACCACCGCCAGAGCAGGCTCCATTCGCAACTCGTCGTACGGACGTGGGTGGAGAAGATAGGCAATTCGAGCGTGACCATCTTCCAGCACCTTATCGACCGCGCCGACGGCGGCATCAATGCCGATTGCCGTTCGGTCGCCGTCGGCTACGACTTTCTCCGACAGGAGTCCTTTCCGCTGAAAAAGGAGTGGCGTGCGAAAATGGAAGAGTATCTGCGGCAGGAGTAATGTTTCGACACATTGTCGGGATTGTTATTGGTTCACCTGTATGCAAATTTCAGGCCTTCGGCCGGCAGAGTTTCATATTGAGTATGAACTTCATCCAAGCAAGTTGTATCGACCATGATACCGACTTAGAACTTTGACAGCAAAAACGATGAAACAATATCCCGCCAAACCGTTTGTAAAATGGGCCGGAGGCAAAGGCCAGCTGTTGACAACATTGGGCCAGGCATTACCCGAGACGTTCTGCAACATAGAAGATGCTGTCTATATCGAACCTTTTGTCGGGGGAGGGGCTATGCTCTTCTTTATGTTGCAAAACTTCGGCAATATCAAAAAAGCCGTTATCAGTGACGTAAACACCAATTTAATCAAAGCATACGAAGTAATCAAGTACACTCCCGAACGTCTTGTCGGCATCCTATCGAAAATTCAGGATACATATTGGAAAATCCCGGAAACAGATAAACGGAAAGAGTTCTATCTCGACATACGCCAAAAGTTCAATCAGGGCGGGCTGTCCGATATCGATAATACGGCATATTTTATTTTTTTAAACAGAACCTGTTTCAACGGTTTGTACCGCGTAAACTCCAAAGGTCAGTTCAATGTTCCTTTCGGCAAGTATACCAACCCTACCATTTGTGATGAACGAACTATTTATGCGGACAGTCTTTTGCTGCAAAAGGTAGAGGTACTGTACGGCGATTTTGAACAGACTGAAAAATTCGCAATTGCGGATAATACATTCATATATTGCGACCCGCCGTACCGGCCCCTGACAGCTACGGCCAATTTCAGTGCCTATTCTGTACAATCATTTTCCGATGCGGACCAGATACGTCTGAAAAAATACGCCGACAGATTGTCTCTGAAACATTGCTTCCTGATGCTGAGCAATGCCGATTGTCGGGAATGGAATCCAGAAGATAACTTCCTGGATGAACTGTATCGCGAATACCACATCAACCGCATCCAGGCCGTTCGTTGTATTAATGCCAACGCAGCGAAACGAGGTAAATTACCGGAACTACTTATCAGGAATTATCAGGATTGATTTTTATTTCCCAAATTGTTATGAAAGAACGTTTTGACAAATTCATGTCGGAACTCGTAGAGACCAATGCCCCGTTAAGTTTTTTCTCCGATTTCAAGAAAATAGCCGCGAATGTCGATGCGATAGCCGTCAAGCTCAATCAATTGAACTATTTAGTCGGTCAGGAAGATATGGAGCGGGCAATACGCAATCTTTGGAATGAGAATCCTAAAGTATTCAGCGCTTTGGATATTCTGATTGCCGTACGTGCCACAGACAGGAAAAAAACGATCGACAAATACGGAAAGACCCGTTTGATTGAAGAGTTTTTCCAAACTCCGGAAGGCGTAATCGAATACATCGAAGGGACGGGACTCAAAAAGATACTCCAGAATAAACAAATACATAACTTGGTGGATTATGTCTTTGGCATTGAAACAGGTCTCGACACCAATGCCCGCAAAAATAGAAGCGGATATATTATGGAACAGCGGATAGCCACATTACTTCGTTCGTATGACATTTCTTTCCAGCAAGAGGTATATTCGTCTGCATTTCCGGAAATGCAATGTTTGGGAAGCGATTTAAAACGATTCGATTTTGTCATCTCTTCCCATATCAAAACTTATTTGATTGAGGTTAATTTTTATAGTGGGGGTGGTTCCAAACTGAATGAGGTTGCACGTTCCTATTCCGAACTCGCTCCGAAAATCAACCAATTTCCAAACTACGAATTCGTATGGATAACGGATGGAATCGGATGGAAATCGGCGCGTAATAAATTGGAGGAAGCTTTTGCCGTTATTCCAAAAATTTATAATTTAGCAACGGTAACTGATTTTATTACCGGGATAAAAAACGGAACTTTATAATACGACAAACCTTATGCTATGCAATAAAGACCATTCTAGCATTCAGAAGATTATGCAGGAACTTCCTGATGACCAGGGTGGTATCGGACGACATAAATGCGCTGCCTGTGCATATGAACAAGGTTATCAAGATGGCCGCAACCGTATCATGACTATTGATATTGCTCAAGTTGTCGGTAGTTTGAGCGAAAGCCAGGCACAAAATCAAAGACATAAAAGTCCTCACGTCGCCTATATGCGAGGCTACTATGACGGCATTCTGAAGAGCTTCAGCTAGATACTCCTAATCATTGTTCCCTGAATCCCGGCGCGGTCAGCGAAAGTTCGCTGCCGTCGGGGGTAACGAGCCTCGTACCGGTCGAGGCAGGTGTGATGTGACCGATGATGTCGATACCTCCTATACCCGCTATTTTGGCCTGCTGGGTCACGGGAACGGTAAAGAGCAGTTCGTTGTCATCGCCTCCGTTGAGGGCAGCCACTACCGGATCGGCATGCAGCTCTTCGGCCATCTTATGAGTTTCCCGGGCTATCGGTATCCTTTCGAGATAGAGTCTGACACCGCATCCGGAGTTTTTGCATATCTGCAGCATGTCCGACGCCAGCCCGTCGGAGAGGTCTATCATGGAAGTGGGTACGATACCGGCCGACCGGAGCGAAGCGACAGTATCGGCGGCCGCGGTCGGTTTCAATTGCCTGCGCAGCAGGTATTCATACCCCTCGAACTGGGGCTGGGGAGAATCATTGCCCGCAAAGGCACGCTTCTCCCGTTCGAGCAGGTGAAGTCCCATATAAGCCGCACCCAAGTCGCCCGTAATGCACACGATGTCATTGACACGAGCTCCGCTGCGGTACGCTATTTTGTCCTTATCCACACTCCCTGCCACCGATACGCTGATGGCCAATCCATTCACGGACGCCGTCGTATCGCCTCCCACGAGGTCTATCCGATAGTCTTCGCATGCACTCCGTATTCCCGAATACAGCTCTTCCAGGTCCTCTACCGAAAATTTGGCCGATACGCCGATGCAGACAGTCAGTTGTTCAGGCGTTCCATTCATGGCGTATATGTCGTTGATTCCCACGACGACTGCCTTATAGCCTAAATGTTTCAAAGGGAAATAGACCAGGTCGAAATTGACGCCCTCCAGCAACATGTCCGAGGAGAGCAACAGATAACGTTCTCCGGCATCTATTACAGCGGCATCGTCCCCGGCGCCCAGCACCGTGGATGCGTTACGTATGGGAAACTGGCAGGTAAGCCGCTCTATCAGTCCGAACTCTCCGAGCTCGGCTATCTCCGTTCTTTTCGCAGGCATATTTTTTTGTTTATCGTTTGTTCCGCGGCTGTCCGACCAATTTGTCGGAGCGGCAGCAGGGTGGTATTTGTACTTATTTTCCGGCAGTGCTTTCCACAAAGTTACATTATTTTTGGTTTGGTGGAAAATCTGGTTAATTTTGTCGGCTGTTAATCTGATAACAACCAAAAGTCAACCTTATGATAAACATAGTCTTGTTCGGCCCTCCCGGAGCAGGGAAGGGAACCCAGGCGAAGATGCTGAGTGAGAAGTACGGCTTTAACCACATCTCTACCGGCGAGGTCATCCGAAACGAAATTCAGCGCGGGACGGAACTCGGACTGCAGGTGAAAGAGGTCATCGAGAGCGGCAGGCTCGCGTCGGACGAACTCGTGATAGGTATTATCGAAGAGTACCTTGCGTCGCACGGCGACAGCAAGGGCAATATTTTCGATGGTTTTCCGCGTACCACGCATCAGGCGGAAACGTTTGATGTAATAATGGAAAAACGTTCCGACAAGGTGGATGTGATGATATCGCTCGACGTTCCGGACGAAGAGTTGATTTCCCGGCTTCTCCTGAGGGCGGAGGTCAGCGGCAGGGCGGACGATGCCGACGAAGGAGTCATCCGCAACCGGATAGACGTCTACAAGGCACAGACGGCCGTCGTCGCCGACCATTATGCGCGGCAGGGCAAATATATCCCCATCAACGGGCTCGGCACTATCGAAGAGGTATTCGCCCGCCTTTGCGAGGTTATCGACAGGGTAGTCGCGAAAGAAGTCAGGTAAAAGCCATGGCGTACACGACGCAGGGGGCGCTCCGGAATTTCTTTTCGGAGCGCCTTTTCGTATTATCACCTCAATAATAGTTATTGCAACTCCGGACCGGAAGTGTTATATTTGTCTACAATGATACGCGCCTGCTGGCGTGAATAAAGCTCAATTAATTAACCTAAACCTGCTGTTATGAAACGACTTCTTGTAGGTCTCCTTTTCTCCGGAATCTTCTCTTGCGCGGTCGCCCAGTCCGCAGTCTGCCTGCCGCAACTCAAAGCTCTTCCCGACACCGACCAACTGTTGAAGAGGGGAGAATGGACCGTTGAGTTCAACAACCTCGGTATTCCGGTATACAGTGGACTGACCCATCTGAACGGCGCATATACCTATCGTGTTACTCCTTGGCTTGCTTTGGGCGGAGGCGCAGGTATTCAGTATCTTTCGGATATATTCCTGTCGGCCCAGGTGTTTGCAAGAATTTATGTCGAAGTACCGCAATGGACGGTATCGCCCTGTCTTATACTGGACGGCGGAGGCGGGTTTGAGGTAGGCAGTCTTTTCCCCTATCCCACAGCCAATTTGGTATTGGGATTACGATTCCGGCTCCGTAATCAACATGCCTTTACTTTTGGCAGTGCGCTAAATTATCCCTTTTGGGGATTACCTCTCCTACATGTGGGATACACGTTTTAGGATAGCCTCCTTCGCTCTTGTCGTGTGAAAACACAGGTAAAATCGGCTACCGTGGTGCACAAGTAAGGTATTGTAACAGTACGTTCGGAACACCGTACTCCCGCTCGGCGTACAAAGCCCCCCCAAACAAAGCCATTGGCAACATATAGTATAAAAGGCGATTCGGAAACAAATCCCGAATCGCTTTTCATATCATTGCCGTCAATAGTCATTGTAACTTCGAGCCGGAAGTGTTATATTTGTCTACAATGATACGCGCCTGCTGGCGTGAGTACAACTCAACTGACCTAAACCTGCTGTTATGAAACGACTTCTTTTAGTCCTCCTTTTCTCCGGAATCTTCTCCTGTGCGGTCGCTCAGTCCGAAGTCTGCCAGTCGCAACTCAAAGCTCTTCCCGACACCGACCAACTGTTGAAAAGGGGAGAATGGAACATCGGCTTCAGCAACATCGGTATTCCGGTGTACAATGGACTGCCCCATCTGAACGGTGCCTACACCTATCGCGTCACACCCTGGCTCGCTCTGGGCGAAGGCGCAGGTCTTCGGGTGGTGATGACAGACATTGCCGTCCAACTGTTCGCAAGAATCCAAACCGAAGTGCCGCAATGGAAAGTATCGCCTTTTCTTATTTTGGACGCAGGGGGTGCAGGCGGCACGTCGGCCGTCGATTTTATAGGTGGGTGCGCGATTCAAACTTCGTAATGGGGATACCATAACATGTCGGTGGCGGAACTTACACGACCGGATACGCTATTGTAACCAACGAATTTTTTCCTTTGCCTCTCTGGCATTTCGGCTATACATTTAACCAACCTGACCAATGAAAAGAAAACTTCTCCTTTTATGCGTTGCAACGCTTCTCGCTCTGGCAGCGACGGGACAGACTCCCGTTCGGCAGAAACCGCCGAGGGGACGCTGGGGTGCGGAAGTGAATACCTACGTAGCTCCATTCATCGACGGCGCAATCTCTGTGGACGGAATCTACAATTATGCGGTCGCCGACTGGTTTATCGTCGGGGCCGGAGCCGGAGTGCTCCACTCCGCCACGAGTTATAGTAACTATACTGCCCTGATGTACGGACGGGCATTTGTACGGCTGCGGTTCGAAGTACCGAAATGGAGAGTTTCCCCCGTTCTTCTCGAGGATTTCAGCCTGGGAGTACTTCTTTCCCGACAAAATTACGATACTTTCTGGCCTGAAAGCAATTTCATCCTCGGAGCCCGGTTTAGGCTGCGCAACGACGACCGGATAACCTTCGGCATCGGCATCCGGAACATATGGGTTTTTCATGGATGTATGCCTTTCGCCACAGGACCGTCCGTTCATTTCGGATATACGTTTTAGGGGGAGTACGGGATTCTTCGTACGGTCGGGAATGCCCGTATTTGCATCGTCCGACAGCAGCGATTGTGGTTCCGTGCGAGGATGGGAGAGAAACCGCTCCGCCCGTGCGGAACGCAGTATTTCGGAGGTCAGGTATAAAACAGACAATTGCAAGTGGGAAGCACAGGACACGTCAGGCCATACCACACTTCTTTGTTCCCCTGCCTTTCGCCGAATCGCTGACGTTTTTTAGTCGCCAAAACTTATATCCCGGTCCCTTCCGCAGTATTTTTATTATTATCGTTGTTTCTTTCTCTCTTTTTACCTACTTTTAATCCCGTTAAATCTCAAAACATATTCGGTATATGGAAGAAAATCTACCTAAATTTGAAAACAGGGAGGAATTGGTCGTAAACAGTGACATGGCAATCGATTTGAGAAAAGCGATGTCGTGGGCGAAATTTCTCTCCATCATGATGTTTATCGGAACAGGCATGATGTTCCTTCTGTCAATCGTTTGTTTCGCCGTCGACCCGAGCACTTGGTTCGACAACGACATGGAGCCAGGTGCGGGCGGTATCTTGGGTGGCGTCTATCTGGCAGTGACCGTCATCTACTTTTTCCTTTCCTACTTCATGTATATGTTCTCGGTCAAGATTAAACGAGCCATTGCCGACGGGGACAAAGCGGCGTTCGGCAGCGGTATCCGGAACATGAAATACTATTTCCAACTCGGCGGTATTCTGACCATCGTGGCGCTCGGTCTCGTCGTGCTCCTGATAATTCTGGGTCTGATAGGCATGGCCGCATTCCTGTCGATGTAACATCTCCGAATTAAAAAACGAGCGGGGCCCCCGACAAGAGGTCCCGCTTGCTTTTTGGTCGTCCGCCATTTAGAATTCGTGTATCACAATGCCGGAACGGAGTTTCGGTTCGAACCACGTCGTCTTCGGAGGCATGATGTTCCCGCTGTCGGCAATGTCGATGAGCTGCTGCATGGAAACGGGGTAGAGGGCGAAAGCCACCTTCATCTCACCGCTGTCCACACGACGCTGGAGCTCGCCGAGCCCGCGGATACCACCTACGAAATCTATCCTCTTGTCGGTACGCAGGTCCTTAATGCCGAGGATATTATCGAGAACGAGATTGGAGAGTACCGTCACGTCGAGTACGCCGATAGGATCTGCATCGTTGTACGTTCCCGCCTTGGCCGTCAGGCTGTACCATTTGCCGTCGAGATACATGCCGAAATTGTGGAGCTTGTTGGGCTTGTAAATCTCCTTGCCCATCTCCTTCACGTCGAAATCCTTCTTCAGCGCATCGAGGAACTGTGCCGGAGTAAGGCCGTTCAGGTCTTTTACCACGCGGTTGTAATCGATGATGTTGAGCTGGTTGGCCGGGAAGAGCACGGCGAGGAAATAGTTGTACTCCTCTTCACCCGTATGGTGCGGATTGGCTTTCATCCGCTCTTGGCCCACACGCGCAGCGGCAGCGGTACGGTGATGACCGTCAGCTACATAAAGTGCCGGAACGCCTTCGAATATCTTGGTGATACGGTCGATAACGGCTTTGTCGCTGATTATCCACATCTGGTGACGCACGTCGTCGGCCGAAGTAAAGTCGTATTCGGCAGGCTGATTCTTGACCGTAGCAGCTACGATGTCGTCTATCTCCTTGATATCGGGGTAGGCGAAGAACACCGGCTCCATGTTGGCGCTCTGGATGTTCACATGTATCATACGGTCTTCCTCCTTCTCCGTGCGGGTCAGCTCGTGTTTCTTAATCTTGCCGTCGATATAATCCATGAAATTGGAAGCCACGGCAAGACCGTACTGCGTTTTGCCGTTCATCGTCTGGGCATAGATGTAGTAGTGCTCCTCGTTGTCCTTCACGAGCCAGCCTTTCTCTTTCCAGAGTTTGAAGTTCTCAACCGCCTTGTCATACACCTTCTTGTCGTGCTCGTCGGCAATCGGGTCGAAATCTATCTCGGGCTTGATGATGTGAAGCAGCGAACGTTCCGTCGCTTCCGCCTTGGCCTCTTTCGAGTTGAGTACGTCGTAGGGACGCGAAGCCACCTCCGCCGCATACTGCTTGGGCGGACGAGTGCCTTTAAAAGGTTTTATCTTTACCATTGTGTCTAATTTTAAATGATTCCGTATCGGATACAGTAAAGACCGGCACCACTGTTTCCACAATGTATGCCGGTCCCTTATTCAATCGTTTACCACTTGTTGACCTGGAACCGGTTCTCGCCCTTGGTGAAGAAAGCGACAATCTGGTTCGCGGCTGCCAGAGCGGCATTGACATTGGCTTCCTGAGTTTCGGCGCCCATCTTCTTCGGTGTAGCGAATACGCGGTTGCCGAACTTCTCGTTGAGAACTACCTGCATGTCTGCGGCGATGTCGGTCACATACTTGAGGTCGGTCCTCTCTGCGAGCACTTTTGCCAGGCCCTCTTCGTCGATAACCTCCTTGCGGGCGGTATTGACTATCGTGGCACCTTTCGGCATCTTGCTAAGCAGGTCGTAATTGATGGACTTCTTTGTTTGTTCGGTAGCGGGAATGTGTACCGAAACATAGTCGCACTTCGAGTAGAGCTCCTCTACGGAACCTACCGGAATGACGCCGTCCTTCTCATACACTGCCTTGTCGGTGATGAAGGGGTCATAGGCATATACCTCCATACCGAAGCCCTTGCCGTAGCGGGCAACGAGTTTACCCACATTGCCGTAGGCGTGGATACCGAGGCGTTTGCCGTGGATTTCGGTTCCCGTACCCGGAGTGAACTTGTTGCGGGCCATGAATATCATCAGACCGATGGCGAGTTCTGCAACGGCGTTGGAGTTCTGCCCGGGCGTATTCATTACGACAATCTTGCGGGCCGTAGCGGCTGCAAGGTCCACGTTGTCGTATCCAGCACCTGCACGAACAACGATTTTGAGGTTCTTGGCTGCTTCGATTACCTCTGCGGTAATCTTGTCGCTGCGGATGATGATGGCATCCACGTCAGCAACCGCCTTGAGGAGTTCGCTCTTGTCGGTATACTTTTCAAGTACGACCAGCTCGTAACCGGCTTTTTCCACTATCTCCCTGATGCCGTCCGACGCAACTTTGGCGAACGGCTTCTCGGTAGCAAGTAATACTTTCATTTCGAAATCGTTTAACGAATAGAAATCAATACTGTTTTCCTGTTTCTTAGGCTTGTATGTCACGAAATAGCCCACGGCCTACTTGTGCATTTTCTCGAACTCCTGCATGCATGCTACCAGCGCCTCTACGCTTTCAAGCGGGCATGCGTTGTAGATGGAAGCCCTGAAGCCGCCCACCGAACGGTGTCCCTTGATACCTACCATGCCCTTCTCCTTGGCAAACGCCATGAATTCGCTCTCGAGCGCCTCGTGGCCCGGAGCCATTACGAAGCATACGTTCATAAGCGAACGGTCTTCCTTCACGGCGGTACCTACGAAGAGGGAGTTGCGGTCGATTTCGTTGTAAAGAAGCTCTGCTTTTTTCTTGTTGCGCTTGTACATCTCCTCTACGCCACCGAGTTCCTTCACCCACTTGAGGGTCTCGTGCATTACGAAAATCGGGAATACGGGCGGGGTGTTGAACATCGAGTTGTTCCTCGGTTCGTCGCCTATATGGGTGCGGTAATCGACCATCGTCTGGAGGTTGCGGCCGGTCTGACCGAGCAGGTCCTTGCGGACGATAACGAAAGTCACGCCGGCAGGACCCACGTTCTTTTGCGCACCGCCGTAGATGAGACCGTATTTCTTAACATCTACCGGACGGCTCATGATATCCGACGACATGTCTGCAACGAGCGTTACGGGCGAGTCGATATCCTCGTGTATCTCGGTACCGTAAATGGTGTTGTTGGTGGTGATGTGGAAATAATCCGCATCCGTCGGTATCTTGTATCCCTTCGGAATGTAGGTATAGTTCTTGTCCTCGGAAGAGGCCACTATCTCCACTTCGCCGTAGAACTTCGCCTCTTTGGCCGCTTTCTTAGCCCATACACCGGTCTGGAGGTAAGCGGCTTTCTTCTTCATGAGGTTGGCCGGCACTTCGAAGAACTGGGTGGATGCACCGCCGCCGAGGAAGAGGACTGCATAGTCGTCCGGAATATTGAGGAGGTCCCTCCAAAGCTGTTCGGTCTCAGCCATTACACGTTCCCAACCCGGGGTACGGTGCGAGATTTCCAGAATACCGATGCCCGTGTTGTCGAAATCACGGATAGCCTCGATTGCGGATTCTATCGCCTGTTTCGGCAATACGCAAGGTCCCGCGTTAAAATTGTGCTTCTTCATGATGCTAAATCTTTTAATTTGTTAGTTGTATTGAGGATTTTGATTCCGAATTATCGCTTTGTTTTGCAAAGATATGAATAGTTTCTGATTCCGCAACCGATTCCCGGCAATAATTTACCGACGGGCGGAAGTGTTGTACAATCTCTCCATTTTACCTTATCTTTGTATCTCAAAACGCTTTTCTATGATAAAATCGATGACCGGCTACGGCAAGGCGGAAGCCGTGGAAGGAAAGAGGAAAATCACGGTGGAGATACGCTCGCTCAACAGCAAGCAGCTCGATATGTCCGTCAGGATACCGCAGGCTTACAGACCGCTGGAGTATGAGGTGAGGAACCGCATTGGGAAAGCCGTGCAGCGCGGCAAGGTCGATGTATATATCAATGTAGAAACCGATACCGCAGCCATTCCCGTCAACGTGAACAGGGAACTGTTCATGGCCTATTATTCCGTACTGAAAGAGCTCGGTTCCGGAATGGAGGAGAAGGGCAGGGGAATGGACCCTGTCCTGATGACCGCCATCCTGAAGATGCCGGAGGTCGTAACCAGCGAAACGGAAGAAATATCCGACGGGGAGCGTACCGCATTGTTCGATGCCGTGGACGAAGCGTTGGCGGCTTTCGATGCGTTCCGCACGCAGGAGGGGCAGACGCTCATTGCCGACCTGCTGGCCCGTATCGGCAAAATAGAGGCGTACAGGAAGAGCATCGAACCTTTCGAAGCCCGCCGCATCGGTGTCATCAAGGAACGGATACGCGAAAACATCGCCTCCCTGGGCGTTCCTGTCGATGCGAACCGGCTTGAACAGGAGATGATATTCTATGTCGAGAAACTGGACATCACCGAGGAGAAGGTACGCCTGGACAACCACTGCCGTTATTTCCGCGAAGTTGCCTCGGAGGAGGAGAACGTGGGCCGCAAACTCGGATTCATCGCCCAGGAGATGGGACGGGAGATAAACACGCTCGGCTCGAAAGCAAACGACAGCGACATGCAGAAAACGGTCGTCATGATGAAAGACGAGCTGGAAAAGATAAAGGAACAGGTATTGAATATCCTCTGACGTCCGTCGGGAAATACGGCATCAGGGGAACGAACGATTCGACAAGATAATATGGCTGACGGAAAGAGCGGCAAGCTCATCATATTCTCAGCCCCGTCCGGGGCCGGCAAGACAACAATAGTCCATGCGCTGACGGAACGTTTTCCCCGCCTGGAGTTCTCTATTTCAGCTACTTCGCGGCAACCTCGGCACAACGAGCAGCACGGCCGCGACTACTATTTCCTCTCGGCCGAGGAATTTCGGAAGGCCTGCGAAGAGGAACGGTTCGTAGAGTGGGAGGAGGTCTATGCCGGGACACGGTACGGAACGCTCAAGTCCGAGATGGAACGCATCTGGCGGAAAGGCAATATCATTCTGTTCGACGTGGATGTCATGGGCGGGATAAGGCTCAAGTCGATTTTCGGCGCGAACGCCCTCTCCATCTTCGTCATGCCGCCCTCTGTCGCCGCACTGCGCGAACGGCTGACGGGACGGGGTACCGATTCACCGGAAACCATCGAGAAACGGATAGCCAAAGCTGAACAGGAAATTTCATATGCCGACCGTTTCGATTACGTCGTCATCAACGACGACCTGCAACAGGCGATAGCAGAGGTGGAAACCCTCGTCGCGAAGTTCATAAAGGAGTAGCCGCATGCATTCCGTCATTCTCTATTTCGGTTCGTTCAATCCCGTTCACAAGGGACACATGGCCGTTGCGGAATGGATACTGGAACAGGGGCTGTGCAATGAAGTGTGGTTTGTCGTTTCGCCGCAGAATCCGCTGAAACGAGACGGTTCGCTTATCGGCGAAGAGGAGCGGCTGGCCATGGTACGGCTTGCGGCGGCAGCATCGCGTTATTCGCGGAGAATGAGAGCGTGCGACGTGGAATTCTCGCTCCCGCGTCCCTCTTATACCGTCGATACGCTGTCGGTACTGACCGAACGTTATCCGGACACGACATTCTCCCTGCTGGTGGGAAGCGACATTCCCGGCCAGATAACGCAATGGAAGGAGTGGAGGAAACTGCTGGACAATTATAAAATATATGTATATCCGCGGAGGGGATATCCGGCTCCTGCGGCGGATTGCGGATTCACCGTACTCGAAGGCGCCCCTTTCGAAGATTACTCCTCGACAGAGGTAAGGACTGCGCTGACGGAGGGCGGCGGAGACGATATGGTTCCGGATGTAGTCAAAGAGTATATCAAAACACAGGGATTATGGAACACAGGCAAGAGATAGAGCGGCTGACGGCTGCAATAGAGGCTTCGCCCGAGGATATGACGCTGTATGCCGAACGTGGCAAGATACACTTCCGTGCCCACGATTTCGGAAGCGCACTGAACGATTTCAACCGGGTACTGCTCGCCGAAGAGCACAACGAAGAGATAAGACAGTATGTCAAAATGATAAACGAGATACTGGAGTTTCGTTACAATGATATTTACAACCCCTGATTCAGCAGGGAAAGACAGCGACAGACCGTCGTTTCAGAGACTCTTCCGATGAAAAAATTAAATATAGCCCTGCTTGCGGGTGGGAACTCCTCCGAAAGGGAGGTAGCGCTGGCAAGCGCCGCAATGATACTCGATGCTTTCGACCGCAGTCGATATAATGTCATTCCAGTCGATGTCCACGGTTTACACTGGACCTGTAAGGGGGCCGGGGACCGGAAGGTCGAAGTGGACAAGACGGACTTCTCCGTTCCGGTCGGCGACGGCAAGATACGGTTCGACTATGCTTTCATCATGATACACGGTACGCCCGGCGAAGACGGCAAGTTGCAGGGATATCTGGAGATGATGGGTATTCCGTACTCCACATCGGGTTTCGTCTCCTCGGTGGAGACGTTCGACAAGACACTCTGCAAACGCATCGTATCAGAAATCGACGGTTTGTGTCTTGCCCGCGAAGTCCTGCTGCGCCGGGGCGACCGGGTGGATGCCGATGCGATAGCCGCCCGGCTCGGACTGCCCGTCTTCGTAAAGCCGAATGCCAGCGGAAGCAGTTGTGGAGTAACCAAAGTAAAGAGCGTTGCCGACATGGTCCCCGCAATCGAACGCGCCTTCACCGAAAGCGACGCCGTGCTCATCGAGGAGTTCATCGAGGGGAGGGAGTTCGGCTGCGGCGTCTGGATAACTGCCGACGGAATCCGGGCGCTTCCCGTAACGGAAATCAAGTCGCACAAAGAATTTTTCGATTACGAGGCGAAATATACCGCGGGGATGTCGGACGAAATCACGCCGGCGGAGATTCCCGCCGCAGCAACGGTCCGGATACAGCGGCTCGCCGAAGCGGCGGCCAAGGCATGCAACTGCCGCGGAATCGTACGCGTGGACTTCATCATGACTCCCACCGGGGATATATATATGGTGGAAATCAACTCCGTCCCCGGCATGAGCGGCGGAAGCATCGTACCCAAACAGATAGCCGCGGCAGGCCTGAACATGACGGAGGTGATAAACGCCGTTATCGAAGATACCCTATGCAGGCGCTGATAGAGATAGAGGGACGGATAGTCGTCACCGACATCCTGACCGAACGGTTCTGCTGCGACCTTGCAGCCTGCCGGGGCATGTGCTGCGTGGAGGGCAATGCCGGCGCTCCGCTCGAAAAGGAGGAACTCGCCGTTCTGGAGAGAGAATACGAGCGGTTCAGTCCCTACATGACCGAAGAGGGCAGACAGGCGGTCGCGCAACAGGGGTTTTTCGTGATAGATGGGGACGGGGACTATACCACGCCCCTGATAGGGGATGCCGACTGCGCCTATGCCTGCCGGGAAAACGGCACGACTCTCTGCGCCATCGAAAAGGCATGGCGCGAAGGCCGTACCGCTTTTCGCAAACCGGTCTCATGCCATCTCTATCCGATACGCGTCACGAAGTTCAGCGACGGCAGCGAAGGACTGCACTACCACCGTTGGGATATCTGTGCACCGGCTCGTCGATACGGCAGGAAAACGGGAATACGCGTCTATGAGTCGCTCCGGGAACCCATCATCCGGAAATTCGGCGCCGAATTCTACAAAGAGCTGGATGCAGCGGCCAAATACATGGAGAAAGAATATCGAACAGAATGAAACGCAACACTTCCGCCGCCAAAGCGATAGTCTGTACCGTCGTATTGTGGACCATCCCCCTTTTGCTCGCCGCACAGCGCAGTGTCCCGAAACTCGAAGACTTGCCTCGCCGGGCGATAGATACGCTCGATACGGACGACAGCAATATCAAAATAGTGATATTCACGAACAATACCTGGTGTTACTACTATCCCGACCTGAACGAAAGAATGGACAGGGAGGTCTATCGGGAACATTGGGTGAACGACCGGGTTTTCGCCTATACGGACATCCAGCTCAAAGAGCTGCCGCCGGTTATCGACCTGCAGCTCATTGACCGGTACGGGGATTTCCACGCCCCGGCTATAGGCAAAGTCTTCTCGAAATACGGTACCCGCGGCCGGCGGCGGCATCAGGGAGTGGATATCCCCCTCTCCGTCGGCGAACCGATATACGCCGCTTTCAACGGCAAAGTGCGCTATGCCCGGTACAATACCGGCGGTTACGGCAATCTGGTCATCATCCGCCACGAAAACGGGCTGGAAACCTGGTATGCCCACCTGACACGTTGCAACGTGGCGCAGGACGATTATGTGACAGCCGGTACGGTCATCGGCTTCTGCGGCAATACGGGCCGCAGCCGCGGGGCGCACCTCCATTTCGAGATGCGGTATTGCGACCAGGCGTTCGACCCGGAACATCTCATCGACTTCTCCACGGGCGACCTCCGTTATCAGACTTTCGCCCTCGACCGTTCGTTCTTCAGCATCTATTCACGGGCCTCTGAAACCCTGGAAGAGGAGGACGATTACGATGAATCCCTGCTCGCCGTACACTCTCCGAACGGGGAACTCACCTCCGAAGACATTCTGGAGAACATCGAATCCACCACACAGGCCGCCATCAAACAGGAGCAGGCAAAAACCGACCCTCTGTACCATACCATCCGGCGCGGCGATTATCTCGGCAAAATAGCCAGACAGTACGGTACGACCGTCAAGAGGCTTTGCCAGCTGAACAACATTTCGGAAGATGCCATCATCCGGGAAGGACGCAAACTACGCGTGCGATAAAGTACGGAACAGGAATTCACAAAAAAGGGAGCGCGGTTACGGACCTACCACGCTCCCTTTATTTTATTCCAGAATGATTCAAATCTCCGCCGGGAAAGTCTTCATATACTGTACGCGTTCGAGCAGCGGGTCGCCGGGGCGCTCTTTCCGGTTCATCAGTCCGCGGAAGTCGTCCACGGTTCCGAAGCCGTTGCGCTCCATCCATCCGGTCAGGAAAGCGTCGATATCACCGATAACCTGCATACCGTTTATAAGCAGGGTACTGCAAAGCTGTACGGTACGGGCACCGGCAAGTATCGCCTTGACGGTATCCGCTCCGCTGTGCACGCCGGTGGAGACCGATATGTCCATACCGGGAATTTCGGCCGTTGCGATGGCTACGTCGCGCAGGGATTTATGCAACTCGGCCGGAGTGCTGAGCCCGCTGGCCGGAACATACTCCATGCTATCGATATCGATATCGGGTTCGAAAAACCGGTTGTAGAGGACAGCTCCCCGGACACCGCGGTTGAACGAAGCCTGCATCATGTGGAAAATATTCGTGAAACGCATGCTGAACTTGACCGACACGGGAATATCCACCGACCGCGTAACGGCCTCTATGATACCGAGGTAACGCGACTCTATCTCCGCCGATGCCTGCGTCTCGTTATCGGGCATGAAGAAAATGTTCAGCTCCAGTCCGTCTGCACCGGCACACGCTATCTTTCCGGCATACTCCACCCATTTGCCTTTGCTCATGCAGTTAATGCTGGCAATGACGGGAAGGTCGGTCTTTCGCTTGACCTCCGATATCAGGTCGATAAACCCTTTCATATAATCGGCCCCGAGATAAGCATGGAGGTAATCGGCCGCCTCCGGAGAGTCGTTGCCATAACGCGCCATCATGGCCGCTTCGCCGGATATCTGCTCCTCGAAAATGGATTTCAGCACCACCGCACCGATGCCGTTGCGGGCAAGCTCCTCGATGTGAGCGGCCGTTGCCGTCAGCGGAGAACTGCTTGCTATCAAGGGGTTCTTCAGCCTGAGCCCCATGTATTTTACCGAAAGGTCTGTCATAATCGCTATCGTTTATTTATTTCCTATAATCCCGCGCAAAACGTATAACTATTTGGTATTTAATAAGTAAGCTCGCATAAAAAAATGCCGGGTGACAAAAACGTGCCAAAAATGTACTTTTATGCTTTTTACGCGGGCTTACGTGTACGGCAAATATAGCACTATTTAAGAGAACCGCAATAGACCCTTGTGTGTCGGTTCCGTGTACTCGTCGTGTGCACGCTGTGCGGAGAACAGGCGCCGAACGGCCCTTGTTACGATGCTTTGTGCAATTTGAGTAACGAGCTGTTGACGCAGTCGATAATTAAGCAAGCCGGGTATTTGGATTTCACGGAAATATATGTCGCAGTTATTAAAGTACAATCACATATAATTACATGTAAAAAATTATTTAACACGCGATTATATCGCATAGTTTTAAATAGATAGCGGGGGCTTCCCCGCCTGTTTATTTCAACTCCGACGGTAGATAAATATATATATACAAACAATCAATCAATAATTTACGCCAAATAATTTTCCCTTTGTAGTGCATAATTGCTGTTTTTTTGTTTATAACTTTGCAGAAAGAATAAGCAAAACCTATAATTCAATTTACAGCAGTTATGAACAATATAGAAAAACAGGCCAGGGAGATTTTGAGGGTAGACGATGTGGCGGAGCTTATCGGTAGTACTCGTAACGGTATTTACAAGCTGGTTTTTAATCGCCGGATACCGCACTACAAGCCGACCGGAGGGCGCCTCTATTTCAAGCGGTCAGAGATTGAGGCGTGGCTGTTGAGTAACCGGGTAGCCCCTATGGACGAGCTGGAACAGCAGGCGGCGGCATATATGGTAAAAAATCGCTAAGGGCATGAATACGCAATATAGTGATTTAGGGCGAAATATGCGCCGTGTCCTCCAGTTATTGAATACCGGCGGGCATTATTCGGCGGCTGATATATCCATTCATCTGCACGTATGCGACCCGCGGAGCATCATTCGCAGTTTACGCAAAAAAGGTATCGGCATTGCTGATTATTGGGTGCCAACCGAAGACGGACACCGGTTTAAAAGGTACTTTATCCGGGAGGGAGTAATAAATTAATCCTTTTCCGGGCTTCGTGTAATGTATATTGCGGAGGTGTACGACGGTATCTCCATATGGACAAACGATACGGCGGGGGGTGATGTCTCCGCCGTTGTCCGGCATTTGGATAATCACCAAAGCTGTACGGGAAAAGGCGGGGACCGTTACGAATACGGAACCGTGCGCAACATGGAGGTATTTAACTATGAAAGCGGACGCACGGAGATACGCGGAAGCCTTGCAAAATATATATGCGGGCATAGTTGCGATATTGTGCGCCTCAACGATTGCAGTGACGCTTTGCGAAATTTGTCGGAGCGTATGCAGAACGATTTGTCCAGCTGGAATGTAGGCACGTTGGAGTTTGGCGCGACGTACCAAATGAAGAACCGCCCGCAAGAGTATCTTAACGTATTGGGATACTTGGGCGATGTGCCGCCGGAGCGATGCCGGAGTACGACGCTGTACTACAATTCGTCAAAATTCATGCAGCTGCGACTGTATGACAAAGGGGCGGAAGCAGTAGCGGGCGGCTGGATTCCGGACGGTTTCCGCGGCCTTAACCTGTTGCGCTACGAGTGGCGGGCAATCGGGGACATTGCGGCGGGTGTCGGCTGGCATGAATCGGTGAAAGTTGCGACGCTTACCGACACCGAGTTTTATAAAACCTGTATGAATAAATACAAAACGATGTACGACAAAATCACAAAGCGGGCCGATATGCCCGCGGGCCAAAAGCCCACAACCGTGGGGCAATTCGACAAACAGGGCATAAATATGTTGTTAGTACGGTACCCGGAGATTTACGCGGACATTGAACAGACATTGATAGGAAACGGGTTTGCCGACAGGCGGGAGAAGTCCCGATACAACCGCCGCAAGCAAGAACAGATGAACGCCGCGTGCCGTTCCGGTCTCGAACAGGAACTAACGGAAAAAATACACGCCGTCCAATAGTGGAAATTCGGCACGATTGCCGTTTATTAGTGCAAAGGAGGGGTAAATTTTAATTATTTCCCCATCGAGCGGAAATGGATAGGGAAAGATTTAAGAGCAAAAAAACACGCCTTAAAATGCGAAATAGCAGGAATCCGGGAAAACCGGAAGCTATAAAAAGGAATTAAATCAGATTACAGCAGCTATGAAATGGGAAGTAAAAATACGACATACAGAGGCGGAAGAATGGATATCGCTCGATTTGGGCGATGAAAATCCGTACATCACACTGCAGGCGTTCGACGTATCCGAACCGAGTGCTCGAAACGTCACGTTTTCCCAGGCACTAACATTGCCTGTTACGGAAACGAACATTCGGGCTATGCAGTATTTCAACGGCATTAACGGACGATACGGGGATATATCGACGCACGCGTGGCCCTGCCTGCTCCTTTGCGACGGGCAGAAATTCACCGAGGAGGATATGCTGCTGTACGTCGATTCCATGACCAGCGGGGAGATAAACTGCCAAATCATAGGTGCAAACAAAGACTTGTTCGTATCTATGGATGATACGCCTATGTCGGCAAACATATTGCTCCGTCCGCTCAATATCTCGCAAATCGTATCGAATACAACGGTTACAGTAGACGGTATTCCCGTGCCTGTGCGGTATTTGCTCATGCAGACGGACGCAGATGCGGATGGTTATCCCTCCGATGTAAACCGTATCACGTTAGACAGCTGGCAAATCTTTCCTGCCTTACGTTTGTATGAAGTTATGCGTGTGGTAATGTCGTCCCGCGGTTGGTCGGTCATTTCTCCGGTGACAACTGCATTACAGGAATATTATATTCCATGTACTAATCTTCATGCATCTAATCCGTTTGAATATATGCTGAATGCCCAAATAACGGATAGCTATTCATTGACAGCCGGCGCTGTCCGTTCTAAAGTTATCGAGGGCTGGAGTATCGAAGAAAATCCGGCGGGCACAGGGCGTAGCCGAACATTATCCGAGAGTGGAACAGACACGGTGATGGAATATCAGGCGCTTGATACACAAATATGCGCTGTATCTGTCGTAGTCTCTTGTAATGCTCCATTCGGAACTGACCTTAACAGAGCCCATATAGCTGTCCATTGTGCACTCGAGGATGCTGCAGGAGAGGAGATAAACAACCGCATACTGGAGGGATACGGTACGGGAGATTATTTGCCAAATACGAATATTGACGAACAAACGGGAATAGCAAGAGTTATATTGTCTCGAAATGCATTTACCGTAAGGCGGGGCGAACGTCTTACGTGCAAGATTACCGTATCGGACCAGTCGCCCTCCGGGAGCGGCTATATATTCCAGGGACAAATCAGCGCGGTTGGAAAAGTGACGTTTACCGCACCAGTGGAGAATACGCAAGATTATGGAGACTATACACTCGGTGCCGTAGCTAATTTATTCGATTGCATGAACTTCGACACGCAGGGCGATTTTGTGCGTGCTGTAATACAGACTTTTGCCCTTTTCCCCGTATTCGATTATCGCACCAAGACCGTAACCTTTGAAACTTTCCAAACCGTCATTGACAACAAGAATGCAGGTAATGTAATGGACTGGTCGGACAACCTGTTACAGGACGATGAACTCGAATTTAGCTATCAGCCCGACAATTTCGCCAAAATCAACGAAATCAATTTTAAGAAAGAAAATGATTACCAAACCGGCTGGACATTCAGAATGCATTCTGCATCCTTAGAACAGGGGCCGGAGGAGTATATGGAAATACCGTTTGCCAGCGCGAAAAACATCACCGCATGGAATTTGCCCTTACCTGTTATCAATGTACCTCTTTTTACCGTGGACGATAGCGGAAACCTAAAATACGAGAAAACAGATACACCTTACCTTGTCACTCCACGGTCGCATTTATCCTTTGTGTCGGTAGGTCAAGGCCTTACACAAGCATCAAAGACACTATATCTTGCACAGTTTCAGTACGGAGGCGTCAAACAAAACTTTGATGCCTTAACAAACGCAATTGCTTTTCCAACTGTTTTACGGGCTTCTTTCGATTTGTCGCTGCTCGATATATACATGATAGATTTTATGAAACCTGTTTGGTTAGAACAGTTTAGCGCATACTTCTATCTGCTGAAAGTCGAGAATTACTCCGGAGAGATTGTTACCTGTGAAATGATTAAAATATAAGCCGTCTTTATCCAATATTTTAAAAACACTCGGATTGTTTTCAACATAAGAACACCCTCGAAATTGAGGGTGTTCTTGCTGTGGGATAGGTTTTGTTCATCATAGCTATAACACCGCAACCGCTTTGCGTATCTGTTCCAGCACCGCCAAAAGGCCAGTATCACGGCGGGCGGTCTGCATATTATAGGCAGATTGCATATTGAGCCAAATATAAGCCGGAATACCTGTTGCCGCCTCGATTTTCAACGCATATTCAGTTGTTACAGGCCGTTTTCCGTTCAATACCTCGTTGAGTACGGTATGAGACACCCCGATAATTTCGGCGAATTTCTTTTGAGATATTCCCCGCGCCTGTAATTCGTCTTTAATCATTTCGCCCGGATGAATCGGGGTTGCCGGTATCAACTCGTGCGGGGCGTAAATCCTTTTCGTTGTTTCCATATCGCTACTGCTTGTAATGATTGCTAATATCCAATAATCGGCATATGGTTATTATCTGTTCGTTCATTACCTCCCTTACGGTAAATTCAAGCCGGTATTTGCGGTTGATACGAACCGATGACATACCGGACTTGTCGCCCTGCAAAGCCTCGTAATTTAGGGCATTATTGCGGAATAAGTCCGTAACGCAGTTTGCCGAAATAAGCGCAAATACCGCCTTTTGATAACACCGTATTACTTCGGGTTGGTATCGGTGCTTTTTATCGCCCGTGCGTCCCTGCTCGAACAGCTCCCGCAAATACTCCTTATCGAACTCTATAAACATTATGCCGTATTGTTCTCAATCGCAAATATAATGCTTTATTCTGAAAAATTCGATATTTTGCGAATTTATCTTTATGAAATAACAAACCACCTCAACGAGCAGCGGCCGGACGTAGGTCGTTATTCTGCCTTTATAGTTATCGACTTGCCGCAATGCGGGCAGGTTATTATCCCCTCTTTCGGGGCGGCGAACAATTCAGCGGGGGCAATATTGAGCGCATCGGCCAACCTTTCGAGCGTATCGAATGACGGTTTTTGTTTGCCGGTAACAATACCGGAAAGCGACACGCGAGACACCCCAACACGTTCGGCTAAATCATTCAGGGTAATACCCCTCGACTTGCAAATCTCCTTAATTCGTAATTGCATCATAATAGTAAAGCAATAGTTTACACGCACAAAAATAAGTAGAATAAATCACCACCTAACATATTCGGCAAAAAAAATATTACTTCCTTACATTTTTAGCGAAAACAATTTGCATGAATGAAAAATAATGCTTTACTTTGCACCCAGAAAAGTAAACCAACGCCTTACAAATTATGACAACCTCAACGCATATCGAGTTACAGCAGATAGCCAAACAGGCCGCCGCATACATTACCCGCCTCAATGGTGAATCCGACACGTTCCAAATCGACGGCGCCACCCTTTCCGCTGTGATTGCATACGAGGCCGAAACGGGCGAGGATAAGGGTGACTACTGGACGGCTCCGAGCTGGTGGATAGAGCGGGAAACGGTAAGCGTTGAGGGTGTATATGACGAGAACGGCAATAACGACACGGAGGCCGCCGAATGGCTCGCAAAGCAACTGAATTAAACAACCGGGGGGTGGCGATTGAGGCCGTCCCCGCAAATAGGAAATAAAGATGAAAAAACATGACTTATCGATGATTATGCGCCGGGCGTGGGTAATTGCCCGGACAACGGGCAAGGCGTTCGCCGTTGCTCTTGCGAAATCGTGGCAGCTGTATCGGCTGGTAAAACAGATGCAGGCGGGGGTTGTGCGGTTCTCTTACGAAAAGGCGGACGGCACATTGCGCCGTGCCCTCGGAACACTTAAAGACGTGGCGGAGCTGATAAAGGGAACAGGGCGGCCCGATGACGGTCAGATATTACGACGTTGAGGCGGGCGGCTTTCGGTCTTTTCGGTCTGCAAACTTGGTATCAATTTATTAATCACAATAAAACACAACAACAATGACAGAATACGAATTGAAGATTATCGGGGAAAAAATCACAGCCTTACGGGATGCCCTCTCTGCGTATGGTGCTACAGGATTGAGTGCGGAGCTGGTAGATGGCGAGGCGAGATATGCGGGGCTGGTTGCGTGTATTCACCGCGACGACCTACCGGATGAAGTGCTCGCAGAACTACGGGAACTGACTGCCGACGGAATGAATACGGTAAACAACCGTTTATTCCTTACTTTCAATGTGATAAAGGTAATAGAAGCCGCCGAAAATGTATGCTTGTATTATGAAAAATGCTTAACTAAAAACAGATAAAGATTATGTACATACCGAGACCGATACGGGTAAGACCGAGAGAGGAAAATATATTGAACACCAAAAAGTTACAAATGGAAAATATAATGGGTTTTACGGAATATACCCGTCAATGGCTTATAGCCTTGGGGATGGTTCAGGACTTAAGAAGTTATTGCCGTAACGCTATGGACAAGGCAAGGGATAACGGAGTGCTGCTGCACGATTACGACAATGAACTGTTGAAGCACATTAAGGGTCTAAATGAAGTTATCCACAAATATCTGGCCGACCAAATCAATGCTTCTATCCTCGAAGTAGGGGAAGCAAACGTAAGTACCGGCGAACTGTGAGAGCGATGAAAAGCTGTGAAACAGGATGCAAAATACGCTCACCGATATACCCGTGTAAAATGTCGCAAATATTGCGACATTTTACATTTTGGGGTAATTTGTCCCCGGAGATGTAGTGCGGAGATGTCGCAATATTTGCGACATTTTCCCGGCGGCCTTTCTCGCGCATAATGCGCGCGCCCGTACTATATACGCGCGCCCGCACCCATCCCGCACCCATAAAGGATTTAAACTATTCACGCGCACGTGCGAGTAAAGATAACATTTATTTTGTTATAATGCGTGTATTTATATTTTATTACCCTATCTTTTTAAAAGCAGTTAGGGCGGGCTCCCCCCTTGACCTGTCTCTTATACACATCTCCGAGCCCACGAGACACTCGCTAATCTCGT